>Ga0207032_1009_pt1 | contig 76556 bp, 82 predicted proteins | sample Alteio_BWMinCont_38_FD_153308 | JGI IMG/M metagenome (GOLD analysis project Ga0207032, IMG submission 153308) | Enriched cells from forest soil in Barre Woods Harvard Forest LTER site, Petersham, Massachusetts, United States -... | ecosystem: Environmental > Terrestrial > Soil > Temperate forest >... | reverse complement strand
AGATAGAAATGGAAAATTTTCGAAAATATTTATTGGCAGTGAGGTCCAACGCTATTTAATCGATGTGAACCGGAGTGGTGTTTTTCTAATAGAACTCGCCTACATTGCCAAAGAATGGGTTCCCACCTTTAAAAGTGCGATTATGTGCAGCCCCACCAGTTGCAGAAGAACCCCAGAAAGCTGTATTTATCAGCCCTCGACCACCAAATCGATCGACCCAAAAGCACTCGAGGAGTACCGCTCTTATGTCTCGGGCACACTCAAAGATGAAGCCCCTGACGAATCGCTCATTCATAAATGGGGAACGCTTGCGCTTACCGGAAACAAAGACGCCCAAAAAATATTTCAAGGCTCAAGCGGATTGAAGCTCGATGGGGCTAGCGCTGAAACCTATAACGACGTTGCCGGGTTAATGAAAAGATTGATTCAAGCGCAATGCCTATAACCTAAATCAACTTGAAAGGAAGCTTTATGAACGACTCTTGGACTTTTGTCGGTTTTGCTCTACTCACAGCCCTCATTCATATTTACATCTTTATGCTCGAATCTATTTTTTGGATTCGGCCGCTTGGACTCAAGACTTTTCGCATGAACGCGGAACAAGCTGCCACGATGAGCAAAATGGCATTTAATCAGGGATTTTATAATCTATTTTTAGCGCTCGCGATTTTGTTTGGATTAAAACTTGGCGACCGTGGCCAAATTTTGGTTGATTACGCGATTTTATCAATTTGTGCAGCCGCAGTCGTGCTGATCATTTCAGATCGCAAGATGCTACGAGGCGCATTTATTCAAGGTGTACCCGCGTTTTGTTATTTGATATTGAGATTTATTGTACCGAGCTAGTTTACGACGCGACAACTGCGAACAGAATAGATAGACACATTAGGCGTGCTTCCATCGTTATAAAAATACTTTGCAAGACAAGTCACCTTAGTGCCTTCAGAACTTTTTAAGATTTTAGCCATTTGATCGGCGATTGCTTCATCCGCAGCGATTGCCGGATTACCGACTCCTTGGCTTTCAGCAGTTACTACATTCAATAACGGCATAAATCTTCCCGCTTCTTCAATTTTAAAGGTAACCGCTTTTTCTTCGAGTGCGAACGCAGACGAAGAAAAAATTGCTAGTGATAAAAGGGTAAGTAACAAATTCATAGTTTTATTCATAGGTACTCCGATGAAGAGTGTACCTTATTTTTTATACTCCCTCAATTTAATAAAGTGCTTGAGTCCAGGAATTCAGATTCAATGATTTTCATTAAACAGAACGGTCTCTATTATACTAGGTATACCAATATGCCCATGCAATGAGCACGAGCTGCAGGGGCAAACGCGCAAGTAAAATCCAATTCTTCGTTCCATACTTTGCACCACCTTGTTGGGACATATAAATATTCGCCGGAAAAATCGCGATCAAAAGTACGATTATTGCCCATGCTCCATATACTCGCCCGGTCGGAATCAAAAGAAGAAGTCCACATACCATCTCTGCAATTCCGCTCAAAAAAACGACTGCGTGTGGATAAGGGATGTGCGGAGGCATGATCCCCAAATACATTCTAGGTTTTAAAAAATGTAAGGAACCTGCAATCACATAAAGAACAGCCATCACTACCATCGAAACTTCTTTGATCACTCAAAGCCTCGTCGGTTTCGTTTTTTCTCGGAGTGTTTTTTCTTACTCTCTTTTGCCTTCACTCGGCTTGTCCACGAGGGTTTTGATTTTTTACGCTTCTTTGGAATAATTAGCGCTGCCTGAATCATTGCATAAAATTTAGTGATGCATTCTTCGCGATTTCTTTGTTGATCGCGATAAACATCGCTGGTGAGAATCAGTTCAAACTCGGTGGTGAGTTTCGTTGCAAGTTTTTGTAATAGACGAGCCCGAGTTTCTTCATCAAGGCTCTGACTTTTCAGTAAATTCCACCGCAAAACCGCCTTGCTATTCACTTTATTCACATTCTGCCCACCCGGGCCCGAACTGCGTACAAAAGAAAATTCAAATTCAGAATAAGGGATTTGGAGTTTAATCATGCGGGTCGCGTGAGGTGCCCCAACAAAATTCCGGTTGCAACAGAAACATTGAGTGAGGTCACTACCTTGCTTCTCGCCGGGATTGAACACATCATATCGCAAGATTCTTCGGTAAGGCGACGAATCCCCTTCTCTTCGTTACCCACCACTAACAGCCATGGGCGATCATTTTTGGTCTGAAAAAGCGACTCTTTGGAGTGCTCTGAAGTTCCCAAAATCCATAGACCCGCTTCTTTCGCTTTTTCAAATGCGCGCTGAAGGTTAATCGCTGCAACGTAAGGAATTGATTCAACGCCGCCCGACGCGATATCATAAACGGTTGAGGTCATTGGCGCCGACCGTTCTGTAGTCATGATCATTCCACGAATTCCAAAAAAAGCAGCAGAACGAAAAATTGCGCCTAAATTTTGTGGATCTTGCAAACAATCCAGCGCGAGCCAGACTCCGCGAGAATTGGCGTTGATTCCCTTTAAGGATTGCTCAATTGAAATTGACTCTTTTGCTCGAATCAAAGCACCGTGTGCACTTTCTCGGCCACCGACAGGGCCGCCGCGGTCGTTCACACCAAATTTTTTTCGATCGCGATCATTACCGCCACTCGAAGATTGCATTTCTTTTGTGCGAACTTTATTTTTCAAAGCGAGCGATTCAATCTCTTTCCAAGTGCCATCAGAACGATCTCGGGGAAACACAATCTCAAGCACATCTTGAGGACGAGACTCTAACGCCGGTAAAATACTATGCGGGTTTTTAATAAAAAGATCTGGGGTTGCCACTATAGTTTTCCAATCTCTTTTAGAATTTCTTCTGCCACTTTGCGTGGATCAGGTGATTGAGTGATTGGTCTTCCCACCACAATTGCCGAAGCCCCAGCTTTCATCGCATCACCGGGGGTCATCACTCGCGTTTGATCGTTCAACGCAGATCCCTTGGGGCGAATTCCTGGAACCATTAAAAATAAATCTTTGTACTTGGTGCGCACCATATCGACTTCTTTGGGTGAACAAACAATTCCGTGAATTGCGGGGTGATCATTTGCAAGTGAAGCGTAAAGAAATACGGATTCTTGAATAGAGCGAACTGAGTCTATTCGTGCAAAGTGGGCAATGTTTGCAATCCAATCTTCTTCCTTGAAAGAAGTTAAAACCGTTACACCGAGTACTTTTGGCTTCTGTGTGATTTCGCCCGATATCAAAGCTTCTTGAAGACGAGTATCTATTTCATCGAGCATCAGTTTACCGCCACACAAATGCACGGTTACAAACTCCGCGCCTAATTTTGCGGCTTGAACTACGGCCTGGCCGGTGGTGTTGGGAATGTCGTGAAATTTTAAATCAAGAAAAACACGGGTGCCTAATCGACCCAAGTTTTTTACCCAATTGGGTCCTGCGCCCAAAAAAAGTTCGAGGCCCACTTTGTAAATAACGTCGAGACCAGAAAGTTGCTGCATTAACTTTTCGGCGGCATCGGTATTCGGGTAATCAAGAGCAACGACTAATTCGGTTTGCATAAATTAATACGATCTCGCGAAAATCGCCGTGACGGTTCCTTCTTTTTTCCCCGTTTTAAAACAAGGCTTACCTGCTGCAAGTGGCTTGAAATCACGATCAAGCACAATACATCGAAGCGTTGCCTTCGTTTCTTCTTTAATCAATTCTTCTGCCGCGCGATCGAGACTCCATGGAACACGGTAGAATCCACCTTTTTCTTCAAGGTTTTTCTTAAACGTTTCGTAGTCGTTCACATCGTGAATATTTTGATCGCGGTGCGCACGCGCTTTTTCAAGCAGCGCGGTTTGCATTTCTTCAAGTTCTTTTGCAATTTTCGCAGGGATCTCACTCAAGGGAATAAATTCTTTCTGGCCTTTATCTCGGCGAGTGAACACGCATTGACTTTTCTCAATGTCGCGCGGCCCAAGTTCAATCCGAATCGGAATCCCAATCAATTCATATTCGTGAAACTTCCAGCCCGCCTGTTTGGTGTCGTCCTTATCAACGTTCACACCCACTCGGTAGGGAAGTGCTTTCACGCCCGCATGAGCATTAATCTCTGCCGCAAGTTTATCTGCTACTTCGTAAACTGCTGGGCCCAAATTCGCTTTGGGTACGATCGGCACAATCACCACATGCAAATCGGCGAGCATAGGAGGAAGCACTAAACCCTTGTCATCGGAATGAGTCATGATCATCCCGCCAATGAGACGAGTCGAAACTCCCCAGCTCGTTTGGAAGACGTGTTTTTGTTTTCCGTCTTTATCAAGAAACATCGTATCAAACGCTTTTGCAAAGTGATCGGCCAAGTTGTGTGAGGTTCCCGCTTGCAACGCTTTTCCATCTTGCATCATTGCTTCGATAGAATACGTGCGAAGGGCGCCTGCAAATTTTTCTGCTTCAGATTTTTGACCTGCAATCACGGGCATCGCAAGAACATTCTCTGCAAACTCGGTGTACATCTTTAACATTTTTTCAGTGAACGCTTGAGACTCATCCAAAGTTGCATGACAGGTGTGGCCCTCTTGCCATAAAAATTCGGTCGTGCGCAAAAATAAACGAGTGCGCATTTCCCAACGAACGACATTTGCCCATTGATTCATCAACAACGGCAGGTCGCGATAACTTTGAATCCATTTTGCGAACATGGAATTAATAATCGTTTCAGAAGTAGGACGAATAACTAATTTCTCATCTAAATCTTTTCCACCTGCATAAGTCACGACCGCAACTTGTGGAGCAAAGCCTTCAACGTGCTCTGCCTCTTTTTTAATAAAACTTTCTGGAATGAACATTGGAAAATAGGCGTTACGAACTCCATTCGCCTTAATTCGATTGTTCATTTCTTGTTGAATGCGCTCCCAAATCGAATATCCGTTGGGACGAATCACCATGCACCCTTTGACTGGGCTGTAGTCGGCCATCTTTGCTTGAATGACTACATCTTGGTACCACTGTGAGAAATCTTCGGTGCGAGGAGTAATTTTTTCTGCCATGTCGCCTAGAATAGTTCGATTTTGCCTTAAAATCTATGGTAAAGTAAGGCATGCGCGAGGATAAAAAAACAAGCGAGAAACCCGATGAAAAGGCCGAGGATCGGGACGACCGCCTCGAGAACCGGGAACATCGCAAACGTCGCCGCGAGCGCCTCATTATTTTGGGCCTGGCCACCGTTTTCGCCCTCCTCACCGGAGTCGAGTTCCGCTTAGGGAAAATCTCGGCCACCCTGCCCTTCGTCAACTCCATTTTCTTCTTCGGGCTCATTAATTTTAACATCATTATCTTGGTGGCCCTGCTTTGGTTGATTTTCAAAAATGTAGGGAAAATCTTTTTTGAACGCCGCAGTCGCATCTTAGGTCACCGCCTCAAAACTAAACTCGTCACGGCCTTTATTGGATTTTCTATTATCCCGACCCTGACCATTTTCTTTATCTCTGCGCTTTACATCAACTCAAGTTTCGACAAATGGTTCTCGATCAAAATTCAAGAAACGCTTCAATCCTCGCTCGATATTTCGTCACTCTATTACAAAAATGCAGAAAATATTTCACTTCACTTTGCCGAGTTAATTGGCAAGCAACTCCACTCTGAAATTGTTTCGCATCGTAAGAATGAAAAACCGTTGCAGGCGAATTTAGAACAGCTGCGATCAACGTTCGCGCTCAACGCGATTGAAATTTATACTGATCCTCTTGTGGAATCGGTACTCGTGATGGATCCAGAATCACGAATCAATAATCCTTATGCTTACGTGCGAATGAGTCTGGATCGACTCCATCAGGCTTTTCAAGGGCCCAAATTTACTTTTATTCAAAGTGTGGGGCACGCTGATTTGGTGCGCGCGTCTTCACCGGTGATTGATTATACTTCGGGCAAGGTTCGCGCGGTCGTGGTTGTAGATACTTTGATTCCGGTGAACCTCACTTCCCGAGCGGGACAAATCGCACACGTTGCAGAAGATTACAAATCTACCAATCCTTTGAAATATCCCATTAAGACGACTTACTTCGTGATTCTCGTTCTGATCACGCTCATGATTATCTTCGCCGAAATCTGGCTCGGTCTTTACATCGCAAAAGAATTAACTGTACCGGTAGAGCGCCTCGTAAAGGCCGCACAGGACGTGGGGCGTGGTCGTTTAGATGTAGTGATTGAAAAAACCGGTAATGATGAAATCGCTGTACTCGTTGAAAGTTTTAATAAAATGACTGCGGATTTGCGTGAAGGCCAATTCACCCTTCGTCAACGAACTCAGCAGCTAGAGGCCATTCTATCAAATATTGCGACCGGAGTGATTCTCGTTGATCAAGAAGGAAGAATTCTTACTCTCAACAACTCGGCTTTAAACCTGCTAGAGCTTTCAACTGGTGATTACTCAGGCCACCCGATGCATTCGCTGTTTGGATCCGAATCACATGAAGCGCTTCTCAAAGTTCTCAACGCCGGATTAAAAGATTTGTCTCGCCCCGAGCGTGAACAAACCTGGGCAGTAAAAGTAAAAGGCGAAGTAAAAAACCTCACTGCCATTTCTAGCCCCCTCAAAGAAAAAGGTAAAATTTGGGGCGCCGTTGCCGTTCTCGATGATTTGACTTATCTGGTGAAGGGCCAGCGAGAAATGGCGTGGCGAGAAGTGGCGAAAAGAATCGCACACGAAATTAAAAATCCTCTCACTCCAATTAAACTTTCTGCGCAAAGACTTCAGCGCCGTCTCAAAGAACTCCCCGGTAAAGATGGGCAACTGGTACAAGAGTGCACGAGTGTAATCATTCAGCACGTTGATGAGCTAAAAGAAATGGTAAATGAGTTTTCAAATTTTGCGCGTTTTCCAGAAGTGTCTCCGTTGCCGTACCAACTGAACGATATTATTCAAGAGACGATGCAACTCTATCTCTCTGCTCACCCTGAGATTCATTTTGAAACAAAACTAGAAGCAAAGCTTCCTGCACTGAACTTAGACAAAGATCAAATACGGCGTGTGGTGATGAACTTGATCGACAACGCGATCTCTGCAATTAAACAAGGCGCGAAAGCAGTTCCCGCGCAGCTGAACATTGAAACTCACTACAATGAAAAACTTGATGTTGCCGCGCTCGTCATTCGCGACAATGGACCGGGCATGGCCGAAGATGTTCAAGAGCGCGCATTTGAGCCTTATTTTTCGACAAAAAAAGAGGGCACGGGCTTGGGTCTCGCGATTGTAAAAAGAATTGTAAACGATCACGGCGGTTACATTCGCCTGTCATCAACCCTGGGTGAAGGCACTACCTTTATGATTGAACTCCCCACAAAAACCGCTAAGCTAGTTTCATGAGTCGCACCCTTCTCATTATCGACGATGAAGCCTCTATTCGCCAAAGTTTGGCGGGTGCTTTGGGCGACGAAGGTTACCGGATTCTCAGTGCCGCGAGCGCTTCTCAAGGCATGGAGATGTTGCGCAAGCAAACTCCAGATTTAATTTTACTTGATATTTGGATGCCCGAAATGGATGGGCTCACGCTCCTGAATGAGCTCAAAAAAAATGGATTAGAAACTCCAATTATCATGATGTCGGGGCACGGAAATATTGAGACGGCAGTCAAGGCGACAAAACTGGGCGCATTTGATTTTGTTGAAAAGCCAATTGAGCTTGATCGACTACTCGTTCTCATTCGCAACGCCCTTTCTGCGCGCGATTTGACTGAAGAAAACCAAGCGCTTAAAAAACAACTTTCTTCTCGCCGCCCTTTGATTGGTGAATCGCCATCGATTAAACACATTCAAGAATTGATTAAACGAGTCGCTCCTACTTCGGGTTCGGTTCTTATTACCGGTGAAAATGGAACCGGTAAAGAAGTCGTCGCTCAAACCATTCACGCGCTTTCAAATCGTTTTAAGAAATCTTTCATTGAAGTAAACTGCGCTGCGATTCCTGAGGAATTGATTGAGAGTGAGCTTTTTGGTCACGAAAAAGGCGCATTCACCGGAGCAATTCAAATGCGCCGAGGTAGATTCGATTTAGCTGATGATGGTACCCTCTTTCTGGACGAGATTGGTGACATGTCTCTCAAGACTCAAGCAAAAATTTTGCGCATTCTTCAAGAGCAAAAATTTGAACGCGTGGGTGGGCATGAAACCCACTCCATTGATGTTCGCGTGATTGCGGCTACCAATAAAGATCTCAAAACTGAAATGGGTAAAGGCACTTTTCGCGAAGACTTGTATTTTCGCTTAAATGTAGTCCGCATTCATTTGCCTGCCCTTCGCGAGCGCAAAGAAGATGTACCTATTCTTGCCACTTATTTTTTGAAAGAATTTGCGACACTTCACCAAAAAGCGCCACGGACGCTGAGTGATGAAGTTTCAAAAATGCTGATGAAATATTCGTGGCCGGGAAATATTCGTGAGCTTCGAAATTTAATTGAACGTCTCGTTATTCTACAAGCGCCAGAAGATGCGGAAAGTAAAATCACTGCTGACGAAATTAAACCGCATTTGGGAGACGTTTCTTTCAACGTTACCTCAAGCGGTAAAAATGGGGAATTTGGGGACGTTGCTCAACATGGGGCCGTAGCACTTTCTTCAGGAAAATCTTTGAAAAATGCAAAAACAGAATTTGAACGTGAGTATATTGTTCAGGCATTGAAAGAAAATAACTGGAACGTTTCTAAAACCGCGCAGACTTTGGGAATCGAACGTAGCTACCTGCATCGTCGTATGAAATCATTTGGAATTGAAGCCGAAGAAGAGTAAATGATTCTCATTTAGACTTTTCATATTAAATAGAAGTTGTGTAATAACGTCAACTGTAGTATTTTTACAGGGTTGTGAAAACGACCCAAAACAGACTAAAAAGTCTTCTTAAAATACCGCTTTTTGCCCTTCTTTTTTTAGGAATCACCAGCTTTGGTTCTGCAACTCCCGAACGCTCTCTATTCGGTTTACCTTTTATTTTTGATGAGATTGATGGAAAGACCGCAACCTTTCCTGATGAACTAAAAAATCCATCGACCGCGAACGATCTCAAAGTCTTTTGGTGGAACATTCGCGACGGCGCTTACTGGTCACATCAATTACAAGATCAGGCAAAAAAAGCAGGCGATCCAAATGCGAAGAGCCCTCTCGATGAAAATTTAAAGACCCTGGCCCTCTCAAGCAATCCACCGGAAGTCATTTTACTGGGCGAGTTTGAACTCTCTTGTCTCGAAAAAGACACTGACGATCTTTTTGCAAAACTTTATCCTTATCAGCTTTATGTTCCAGATTCCAAAGACCATCTCGGTATTGGCATTCAAATTTATTCAGCTTACCCGTTTGAGACAGCATCAGAGCTTCTCGATTGGTCACCTTATTACGCCACAACAGAGAAACAAGAGGCATTTAAGAAAGAATGGGCTGAAAAAGTTAAAGATGGTGGAGAACGTTTTTATGACCGCTCTTTTTCTGATTTAAAGATAAAAAAGGGCGATAAGCTTTGGCATGTTTTACCTGTGCACCTTCTGAATAACTGGAGTCCTCTTGCCGCTCAAATCGGCAAGGAGGGTGCGGGTATCACTTTGTTGTTTGGAACCAATAATCCCCATTACCGCCAAGTGGAACGCTTGGTAGATGAAAAAATTGCACCGATTCTCGACAGCAACTCAAAAAATGTAAATTTACTTTTGATTGGCGATTTTAATTTGCCAGATGAACTCTTTGGCATCATGCCCGTCGCCTACCGCTTGCTCAGCAATCATCTTCAATCTGCATTTCAGACCTATGGTACGCCTTTCACTTTTCCAGCCGTTAACACTGACATGAGCTCGGTTCGCCGAATGACGATTGACCATGCCTTCACCAGCGAAGCGGTAGAAACCCTTTCGCGCGCGGTAATCCCTCTCACGGGTTCAGATCATTATCCAATTGAAGTGCACTTGCATGAAAACGACTAAGTACTTTTCTTTTTTGCTTCTGCTGGTAGGAATCCAAAATGCGGGTGCAGCTGAATTTCTAGATTGCCTTTTAGGCTTGAAAATTAGTGTAAGTCGCAAAAAACTAGACATCCCTGATAAAAAACAACTCGACGTCACTCCAAGCCGAGTCTCGCTCAAAATCACTTTCGACGGCACCCGGGTTCGACGATTTGATATGCTCTCCGTTTACAAATATCAACATTTTAAAGCATTACGAGGAAAAATCATCGATGCATTTCCGAACGCCGAGCGTTTTGAATTTCTGTTCCCCGAGGATTGTTCCCCCGCAGAAGTTCAACTCGCCTTCTATTTACAAGAAAGATCACGCTCGCCCGAGTTCTCGAGCCAGGGTGGAAAGTCGGTAGAATTTGCTGCCTGGCGAATTGAACTCAAGAATGGAAAAGTGTTCACCATCCCTCACACCTCTGCAGAAGAGCGTTCGGTTTCTAAATCAGTCATCTTTGAAGATTTAGAAAAAGTACTCCTTTCCAAAAAAGTTACCCGAAACCAAATCGCCCTCATTCAATATTTTCATACTCATCCTACCTACCCCACGCTTTCAAAAGGGGATCAATTGTTTGCAGATGAGGTTTTTACAGACGCAAAGAAAGCGGGCGTAAACGTTCCAGTTCACCTGTATTCCATCGCAGATGTAGAGGGGAAAATGGTGTTAGGGCATTACGGAATTCAATAGTGAGATTTACTCTTCATCCATATAAGGATAAAGAATGGTTTTCGGCGGAACAAAATTTTCTTTAATCGTACGCGCACTCAACCAGCGAAGCACATTCAACGAACTACCCGCTTTATCATTCGTTCCTGAACGTCGCGCTCCACCGAACGGTTGTTGCCCAACTACCGCACCCGTAGGCTTATCGTTAATATAAAAGTTCCCAGCTGCATGACGCAATTCCCGAGTCATGTTTTGAATCGCATATCTATCTTGTGAAATAATCGCGCCAGTCAGCGCGTATGGTGAAGTTTCGTTACAAAGCTTGAGCGTCTCAGCGACTTTCGCATCTTCATAAACATAAATCGTCAGCACTGGCCCAAAAATTTCTTCCTGCATCGTGCGTGATTTAGGATCGGTCGTGAGTAAAACCGTTGGTTTCACAAACCAACCCTTTTTAGAATCATACTCACCGCCGGTAAGAACTTTTACCCTTGGATCTTTCTTCGCTTCTTCAATGAAGCCCCTAATTTTAATGAACGACCGTTCATCAATTACTGCATTAATCAAATTTCTAAAATCCCGAACATCGCCCATTTTTAATTTTTCAGTTTCAGCAATCAGTTTTGGCTGCAAACGGGTCCAAACCGAAGCGGGAATATAAGCACGAGAAGCCGCAGAACATTTTTGTCCTTGATATTCAAACGCCCCGCGAACTAACGCCACAGTAAGCACATCCACATCCGCAGTCGGATCCGCAAACACAAAATCCTTGCCGCCGGTCTCCCCAACAATGCGCGGGTAAGTCTTATAATTCTCAATATTCGAAGCAACCGTTTTATAAATATGATTAAAAGTAGCGCTTGATCCCGTAAAATGAATTCCCGAAAGCTCAGGGTGAGTAAGAACTGCCTCACCCGCTACCGCACCCAGTGCCGGCACAAAATTAATTACTCCCGCAGGCAATCCCGCTTCCATAAAAAGTTGCATTGTCCGATAAGCCGCAAGGGTCTGCGTCTCTGATGGTTTCCACACCACCGTGTTCCCCACCATCGCCGGAGTCGCCGGTAAATTCCCCGCAATCGCAGAAAAATTAAATGGAGTTACCGCAAAAACAAATCCTTCAAGCGCGCGATACTCCATCGAATTATGAATATTGGCACTCGATAAAGGCTGCTCACTTAAAATTTTCTCGTAAAAATGAGCATTAAATCGCAAGAAATCAATCAGCTCACATGCAGAATCCACTTCCGCCTGATACGCATTTTTAGATTGCCCATGCATCGTCGCGGCATTCACGCGAGCACGCCATGGCCCCGCCAGCAAATCCGCCGCTTTCATAAAAATTTTCGAGCGTGCAAACCAATCTAGTGATTCCCAATCTTTTTTTGCTGCAAGCGCAGATTCAATCGCAAGCGCAAGTTCTGCTTTCCCGGCAAGGTGCACCCGAGCAATCACATGCGCATGATCATGTGGCATCTTCACTTCAAAGAAATTCCCAGTGCGAACTTCTTTACCACCAATAATACATGGAATCTCAATGATCTCTTTTTCAATAGAAGCAAGCGCAGCCTTAAGCTCCGCCTTTTCCTTTGACCCTTTCAAATATCCATAAATGGGTTCGTTCATCACTTTTAGGTCAGGACCGGAAGAGTATTGATCTGTTTCGCGAGTTCAAAATCAAGCTCAGACAAACCCTCTACATCATGCGTAGAGAGCGCAAGCGTGACCCGATTCCACTGAATCAAAATATCGGGATGGTGATTCTTGCCCTCTGCCAAAAGAGCAACCGCGTTCACAAATAAAACTGCCTGTGGAAATCCCTTAAAAACGAACATCTTTTCGATTTCGCCTTTTGCATTCAACTTCCAATCCGGAATTTGTCTTTGATTCAATTCGATTTGCGACACTGTTAATTTCATACGACCGCAGCCTTTCGAGTAGGAAGAGGTGCTTCGCTTGGAAAATGGCAAGAAGCCAAATGCAATCCGTGAGTCGAGCCCACATCTTCAAGTAGAGGATAATCTATTTTACATTTATCTTGAGCAATCGGGCAGCGCGGGTGAAAAAAACACCCGCTCGGTGGATTAATTGGAGACGGTACGTCTCCTTGTAAAATCACGCGATCTTTTTTATAGGTAGGATCAGGAATTGGAATCGCCGAAAGAAGTGCCTTCGTGTACGGGTGCTTCGCATGAGCATAAAGCTCATCGGCTTCAGCAAGCTCTGCGATTTTTCCAAGATACATCACTGCAACCCGATTAGAAATGTGTTCAACCACTTTCAAATCGTGGGCAATAAACAAATACGTAAGCTTTAATTCTTTTTGCAAATCCTGAAGTAAGTTCACAATCTGCGCCTGAATTGAAACATCGAGTGCAGATACCGGCTCATCACAAACAATAAATTCCGGCTGCACCGCAAGTGCGCGCGCAATGCAAATCCGCTGTCTTTGCCCGCCTGAAAATTCGTGCGGATAACGAGAGATGGCTTCACGACGAAGACCCACGAGATCTAATAATTCGAAAATACGTTTACGTCGTTCATCCTTTGTATTGGCAAGTTCGTGAATGATCAGTGGCTCGCCTAAAATTTCTTCAACGGTCATGCGAGGATTCAAAGAAGCATAGGGATCTTGAAAAATAATTTGCATGTTCCGACGGAGCTTGCGCATGTCGCTTCCGTTTAATTGGGTAATGTCTTGTCCTTTGTATAAAACTTCACCTTCGGTTGGTTCAATCAATCGTAAAATACAGCGCCCCAACGTAGATTTCCCACAGCCAGACTCACCCACGAGACCTAACGTCTCACCTTTATAAATATCAAATGAAACATTTTGTACTGCACGAACAGCGCCCACTTCACGGCCTAAAATTCCGCCTTTGATGGGAAATCGCTTCGTTAAATTTCGAACTGATAGCAATAGTTCTTTACTCATCTCGTCCTTCTCCCGCTCACTTCGCGTGCACGCAGCGAACTTGTCGCGTTGGCGTGATTTGTCTGAGCTCGGGTTCTACTCCACGACATTCATCGGTTACAAATTTGCATCGCTCTTGAAAGCGACATCCGACCGGTAAATCCAACATACTCGGGACAATCCCAGGAATGGGCTCCAAACGCGTTTTCTTAATTTTGCCGGTTGGGTCGCGACTTAAAATCGGAATGGAGTTGAGCAATCCCTGCGTATAAGGATGTTTCGGATTCGCAAAAAGCTCTAACACTGGCGCGCGCTCTACTACTTTACCCGCGTACATCACCACCACTTCGTGCGCCATCTCGGCAACCACACCCAAGTCGTGGGTAATGAGCATGATCGCCATTCCCATTTTGTCCTGAAGATTGCGAAGGAGATCTAAGATCTGAGCCTGAATCGTGACGTCGAGTGCGGTGGTAGGCTCATCCGCAATTAAAATTTGTGGGTTACAAGAAAGCGCCATTGCAATCATCACCCGTTGTCTCATCCCGCCCGAAAGTTGGTGCGGATAATCTTTGATGCGTTTATCAGGTGCAGGAATGCCTACCATGCGAAGTTGATCAACTGCTTTTTCGCGTGCCGCAGTTTTAGAAAGATCTTGGTGAAGCAAAATTGCTTCTTCAAGTTGATTGCCAATCGTAAAAACCGGATTCAACGAGGTCATTGGCTCTTGAAAAATCATCGAGATTTCATTCCCGCGAATTTTTCTCATTTGCTCCATGCTCAGGTCGAGCAAATTTTTACCTTTGTACAACATCTGCCCACCGATAATTTTACCTGGAGGGCTTGGGATCAAACGCATGATTGAAAGTGAAGTTACTGATTTACCACAACCGGATTCGCCCACGATCCCCACCGTCTTGCCGGCATAAAGGTCGAAGCTCACGTGATCAACGGCTTTCACTTCACCGCGGTCGGTGAAGAAAGAAGTTTGTAGATTTTTTACTTCTAAAATTTTATCCATGGTTGCACCTAAATTTGCGCTCGAGGATCTAGCGCATCCCGAACATAATCTCCCAAAACGTTGATGGCGAACATCAATAAAAACATAGCACAGGTAGCACCGGTGAGCTGCCACCAAACACCGGTACTGAGCTCCCCTTTTGCGTCATCAATCATTTTACCCCAGCTCGGTAGATTTTGAACCCCTAAACCGAGGTAAGAAAGCAGAACTTCAGACCGAATGGCGATTTCAACCATGAACGTCATGCTCAAAATAATCTGGTGCATAACGTTAGGGAGGAGATGTTTAAAAATTCGGCTGGAGTGGGTCACGCCCAACGCCTCTGCCGCAATCAAATACTCTCGCTGTTTATGCTTCAGCACTTCGCCACGAAGAATTCGCGCGAGCGTAATCCAACTCGTCGCAGTCAAGGCGATGTAGACCGCAGTCATTCCGCGCCCCATGCTGTAACTAATCGCGATCAAAAGTAAGATATTTGGAATCGAAGAAAGGGTGGTGACGAACCAAACGATAAGATCATCAATCCATCCACCAAAGTAACCCGAAACCATTCCAAAAAAGACACCAATCGGAGCACTCAAAATTGCCGTAATGATTCCCACACTCAAAGCGACGCGCGTTCCTTGAATGGTCTTGAGGAGTACACTTCGGCCAAGAATGTCAGTTCCAAACCAAAATAAGACTCCACTTGAATTGGGAGGCATGTATTGCGCGCCAATCGGAGTATCCCAATTCGACGCCAAACCAAAAAATTGCGCTGCAAATGCAATCATCAAAAAGAAAATAATAATCGACGCGCAGAGGAGAGGAATTTTTTTCTGAAAAACTTTCTTAAGCGCCTTATTCCACATGACCCACTACTCTCTTTTTCCAAAGCTCATGCGTGGGTCAACCGCGCGATAGAGCACATCTGTTAAGATGGTAGTTAAAATATAGAGTAATGAAATAACCGTAGTCATCGCCTTGAGCACCGGGAAGTCACTGTTATTTACCGCCTCAACCGTCATGCCACCAATTCCCGGAATCGAGAAAAAACTTTCTAACAAGAGCGAACCCAAAACCAAATAGGGAATTTCGATCACCAAATAAGTAATCACTGGGACCATGCTATTTTTTAAAACGTGCTTAAGATAAACCCACTTTTCAGGCAAACCTTTTGCTCGCGCGGTTCTGACGTAATCTTGATTCACCTCTTCAATAATCGCATTTCTAAAAAACCGAATGTCTGAACCCAGATTCAAAAATATTGAAATCAAAACCGGAAGCGCCAAGTAATAAACCCTCTCACTCGGAGTCGCTCCATATCCCGAAATCGGAAACCATCCCAACTTTGAAGCCAAAATATACTGACCAAATAAAATGTAAGCGAGCGAAGGCATGCTCATGAGAAAGACAAAGGTCACCACCGACGCCCGATCAATCCAACTCCCTCGATAATATGAAACGACGAGCGAAATCAACAGCGATAGAAAAGCGGTAATTACAAATGCCGGTACCGAAAGAAATAAGGTTGGACCTGCCCCATGAATAATCTTCGTGCGAATGTCTTCGCGAGTGGTGTAACTCTTTCCAAAATCAAAAGTCACAATCTCTTTTAAGTAATCACCAAACTGAATAATGAGTGGGCGATCTAAGCCGAGTTCTGCACGAACTGAAGCAACTCGTTCTGCCGTCGCATGTTTTCCCAAAAGAAGTGTCGCGGGATCGCCGCCCACTAAATGAAACAAAGAAAACACGACAAGCGAAACCCCAAAAAGAATCGGTACGGAGTAGAGTAATCTTCGAAGGATGTATGCCCACATAGCGTTTCCGAATTTAACCGAAGAGCATGCAAAATTACAGCAAATTTATAAAAAAATGAGAATGAAATTCAGTAGATAAAAAGTATACGCCAAAGTGACACCAACTCGACACGAGAAAAATTGCTTCCAAGAAAAAAATGAACGGAAAGAAACTTTTTTAATTTCTCAGGCGCTATTCTCTCGACCGCCAACTCCACTTCAATTCACCTTCTGGAGTTTTCACTGCTACCTTCTTCGCATAGTTCTTGGTGCGATCCCAGTCTTCGACCGTCATTTCAATTCCTGAATCGGGTTCTCCCGCAGGCGAAACCAAAGTTACCTTCACCGGCACGTCCCCGCTCTCGGGAGTGGAGCGCTCAAAATTCCATTTCCAATTTTCACTTGAAAGAACAATCTTTGAACCCTCAACCGTCATCTTTTTTCTAAAGTCGGCCGTTGGGCATGGCAAATCTCCATGAAGCAACTGTCTTAAAATCGGAGTTTCAATCCCCATGTAGGAAGTCACGCCAGCGCGATTAAATTTTGGTTTAGACGGCACCTGAATACTAATCTGAGTCGGATCCCCTTGAATCGAAACCATCGTCCCACCAATAATATTCGTGACTTCAAGTTGAAAAGGCCCGTTCGCATCAAAGTGAAGCGACGCCGGATACTGCCCTTTAATTTCTTTAGTATTCGCCTTCATCACCAGGCTACCCGCCATTTCGTGATCAATAGGCTTTGAGCAATAACGAGTGAGCCACGCTTGCGCTTCTACGATAGAAATCTTTTCTTGATTTGTTTTAGGGGTGCTTGCACAGCCGACCACGAATAGAAGAGCGAGAAAAACGAGAGTGTTACGCATACTCACAGCATGCCGTAAACCTTACTTTTGTTCAACTGATGCTGGAGAACGAAGAATGTCAGCAGCTTCGTTATCAACCAATTTGCGAATTCGAACGCGAGTGGATTCGGCTCGCTCTGGCATATTACTGCGGGCATAAACCTCAACTAAGTGTTCCAAAATGGTTTGCTCATCTGACTTCAGACTCGCCGCCTTTTCTAGAAAAACCAAAGCTGCACGATTATTGCCAAGCATGAACTGATTCCAACCCATGCTATCCAAAATAAATGGACTATCCGGTTTCAATTTCAAGGCGTGCTTTAGCATCTCTTCTGCATCTTTCAGGCGCACCCCTTGAGCAGTCCAAGTATAAGCAACGAAGTTTAAAGCATCAGCCTGATTTGGATTATGCTGAATGATCTTTTCCATCTCAGCAACCGCTTCATCTGCTTTGCCTAACTTGTCTAAAATTGCGCCGTGAAAGTAGAGCATTTTCTCGTGGTCAGGGAAGATCTTCAGTCCGTCTTCGAGGCTTGAAGACGCATCTTTTAAGTCTTTCTTATCTTCGTAAAGACTCGCCATCATGAGGTAAAAAGAAGCGTTTTCAGGCGATTTTTTGATCGCTGCCTGAACCGTCTCCATCGCTTTCTGCTCTTGAGAGAGTTTTCGATAAAGAAGGGCCGCATGCACGTTTGAATCTTCAAAAAGTTTTGAATCCGCAGTCACTTTGAGTAGGTGTTCAATCGCCGACTCCACTTGAGTTTGCTCTTCTAACACTGCGGCGAGGTAGTAGTGAACCTTGTCTGAATCAGGAACCTTATCTAAAAGCGCCGTAAAAATTTTCTTTGCTTCAGTCCAATCCTGCATTTGCATATGCACAAGACCGATCTTCAATTGCGTGTTCAAATCATCAGAATCAAGTGCGGCCATCACTTCTAAAGTTTTTAACGCGTAATCGAGTTGTCCCAATTTCAAATAGAGCGTCGCAAGTCGACCCGCAACTTGCACATCTTGCTTTTCTTCAAGTTGATCTTGATAGAGATCAAGCGCCTTCGTGGTCTCACCGTGAGTTTCAAAAATGAGCCCGAGTGCAAGCGTCGCTTGCGTAAATCCAGGCCTATTTTCAAGGGATTTTCGATAATCTTTAACGGCTTCGTTGGTGTGATCTTTTGATTGTTCAAGCTTGCCTGCGTAAAACCAAGCGGCTGCTGAATCTTTTACTTTTGCAACGAAACCACGAATAAATTTGAGCGCTTCATCTTGGCGATTCTTTTCAACAAGCACCTGAGTTTTAAAAACTGCAGCCTCATCATTCTTCGGATCCATTTTCAAAACTGCATCGTACTGTGCCATCGCTGCTTCGATCTCATTATTGATCGAATAAATTCCACCGAGCATGAGTCGAACGTCGAGATAATGGGGATCAAGCTCGATCGCTTTTTTGCATTCGTCGATTGAGAAACTCGTAACCCCTTTTTTCAAATATTCAGCCGCGAGTTTTGCGTGAAGCACTGATGAATTTGGATCGTAAGCAAGTGCTGCTTTAAATTCTTCAATCGCGCGATCCACCTTTCCCTCAGTCGAGTACGCTTGAGCTAAGGCGAAGTGATAATCAGCAGAAGCGGTATAGGGGTGGGACTCCCAATCAGCCTGCGCTTTTTGCGAAATATTATGGGGCTCGTCATAGCTTCCTTGGGCCTGATCAGGATGCGTAGAAGCACAGCCCGGGAGGCCTAAAGTTGATAGAAACGCTGCTCCCAAAAAAGGAAGTTTCTTTAGTAAATCCGAATACTTATAAAATGAGCCTGGCATGAGCAAGCCTCCCTCATTTCACCTTTCGACATCTGTGCGATAAAACTATAGAAAAGGATTTAAACTGCATGGCAGCGAGAGGCTTGACTTTAAGCGCTGTGGTTGTTAACAGTTTATGAGCAAGTGAGTATTGCGGCATGTCAAATACCGCACTGCTCACGACAATCTTCGCTTCAGGAAGCAAAGATCTTTGATTAAAACGGGGGTTTTTTTAGTTTTAATCACGGGTTGTTTCTAAGAAACGAGGGGGTAAAGAAATAAAACATTTAACCGCGATTCGTTCGTTGTTAAGGGGGCTGTATGAAAGAAGCAAAAGTAATTAAGCGTTACCAAAACCGTAAATTGTATGACACTCACGAGTCTAGTTATGTGACTCTTGATGAAATCGCAAAAATGATCCGCAACGGTGAAGAAATTCGCGTGATCGATAACAAAACCAAAAACGACATCACTGCTGCTACGTTGACTCAACTTCTGTATGAGTCTGAGCGTAAAGCAAAGACCCAACCTTCTGTGAATCTTCTTAAGACGATCATTCGCAGTGGCGATGGATCTTTCTCTGGATTTATCCAAGAGAAACTTAAAGGCGATTTGGCTGCTATTGAAGCAGAAGCGGCTGCAGCTGCGGTTAACACCAATACTGCGAACGTGAACAACGCTCCTTTAATTAATCAGTAATCAGCCTCCAGCGAGGTCTCTGCGGGCACCTTTGGGCGTCAGCTTTATGACCTTTTCTGTAGCTGCTTATTGGGCATTACCAGTTCTTGTATTTTCGCATTTTAGCGTTTGCAGTCTTTTTTTTAAAAAACTGTAACGCATCCTTGCTTCTTTCAAGACACCGAATACACTCTAATTATGGAGTGCAAACCACTAAGAAGTTTTACTTTTGTAAGTTTAACTTTCCTTTTTGGAGTGTGTTCGGTATCTCCGTCTAGTTTTTCCTATCCACTTACCCGGACTTCACTTCAATCCAACGACTCCATTAAAATTACCCGGTCTTCTCGCGATGCCTCGAATGCGGTAACTGCTCAAGATGGACCTCTTGCTCCCGGCACTCACAATCTTGCAATTGGAATCGGCCAAATCTTCTTAATGGGCGATCTTTCTAAAAATTACGACAACGCCATCGGATACGAACTGAACTATACCTACGGGGTAAGTGATCTCTTCGATTTCGAAGCAAATTTTGGCTACAGTTCACACTCTAGCAGCGCATTTTCAATGTGGCACACGGGAGCCGGCGTTCGAACCAACCTCGTTTACTTCGATCAACTCGTTCCATTTTTCACCGCAGGACTAGGCTTCTTTGATCCTTCTTACACCTTACCCGCCGGAGCAACCGTCAGTGGCTTAGTCTTTGGAATGCAATTAGGCGCAGGGGTTGAGTTACTTCTCAGTAAACAAGTCTTCTTCGGGACTCGCCTCACCTTCAATGACGCCTTCTCTTCTACAAAAAAAGGCTCAGATGGCGTAAACCATGACATTGGCGGCTCTTTTGTCTCGTTTTTACTCCACATCGGATACACGTTCTAACGTTTATCCCTCACTCATTCTGTGGTAGAAAAATCATATCCATGTCGATCGAATACATTTCAAAAGAAGATAAATGGGTAAAGTGTATCAACACCTCGGGAACGATCCGGGCAGTTGCCATTTCTGCTGCCGACATCTCAAACAAAATGTCTGAACAACACGGTTCAAATGAAATCGCAACGAAAGCGCTTTCTGAAGCGACGATCGCCACGCTCCTTCTTTCTTCTTATTGCAAGACAGGTGAAAAAGTTAATCTCAATATTAAAGGTTCGGGTTGGTGCTCCCACGGAATTGTCGATGCGAATGCTGATGCAGTCGTAAGAGGTTATGTGATTGAAAGAGATCCAAAAGAAATCCAACTCGCAAAAGGGGTGGGTCCTTGGGGAATTGGTTTGCTCTCTGTGCTTCGAACTAAACATGAACAATCTCAACCTTACATCGGCACCGTTCCACTATTAACGGGTCACCTCGCAAAAGATCTCACCTTTTATTGGCTACAATCTGAGCAAGTTCAATCTGCCGTGGGAATTGACGTCCGCGTAGAAAACGGAAAAGTAATTCTCGCCGAAGGATTTTTGATTCAAGCGATGCCGGGCGCGACCGATGCAGATATTCAATTTATTGAAGAACATCTAAAAAAACTTCATCAATTTGATTCGAAGTCAGATCAACGAAAGTCACCCATTAATTTGCTTTCATTTCTTTTAGAGAACCAAACTTTTAGTGTCCTTGAAGAAAAACAACTTACCTACGCCTGCCCGTGTTCTTTTGAGCGAGCAAAGCGCTCGATGGTTCTGGTGGGTTCAGACGAACTCAAATCAATGTTAACCGAAAATAAAGACATTGAAGTTCTTTGCGACTTTTGTTCAGAAAAATATAAATTTGCCCCAAAAATAATTCAAGAATTAATCAATCAGGAGAAAAAATGAAAAGTTCTACTATCGCAATTTTATCTGTCCTCGGCGTCATCGTCCTCTCAGTCATGTGGTATATCTCTGCGGGTAATGCCCTCATCGCTCTTGATGAAAAAGTAAGTAACTCATGGGCACAAGTTGAAAACGTATATCAACGACGTGCCGACCTCATTCCAAATTTAGTGAATACCGTAAAAGGCTATGCAAAACACGAGGCGGATGTTCTTGAGGCCGTCACTCAAGCCCGCGCGTCTGTCGGTCAAATCAAAGTAAATGCAAATTCACCGCAAGACCTTCAAAAGTTTGACCAAGCCCAAGGCCAACTTTCAAGTGCGCTTTCACGTCTCATGGTGGTTTCTGAAAAATATCCTGACTTAAAAGCAAACACCAACTTTCTTGAACTTCAAAGTCAACTCGAAGGAACTGAAAACCGTATCACCGTTGAAAGACAACGCTTTAACGACGTGGCTCGCGAATTCAATACGGCAATTCGCCAATTCCCAGGTTCTATTGTTGCTGGCAATAAAGGATTTAAAGAGCGGGCTTACTTCGCCTCTGCAAAAGGTTCTGATAAAGCTCCTGAAGTGAAGTTCTAGAATGAACTTTAAATTGGGTCTTTTTCGTAATTTATTCTGCACGGTAATTTTCGCAGCTCTTCTTTTTCAAGGAGGCAATTCTTTTGCAGCGAAAGCGTTTCCGCCTCCGCCTACTCAGTACGTTTACGATGAGCCCCACCTTCTTTCGGCACAGGCCACAAGCGAGCTTTATCAAATCTTTGCAAAAGAAGATCAACAAACCGGCAATCAAGTGATCGTCGCTATCTTTAAATCACTCGATAACGAAGACCAAGTGGATTACACCAATCGTCTCTATAAAGAATGGAAGATGGGTCAAAAAGATAAAAATAATGGCGTCCTTCTCGCCCTCTTCATGCAAGAAAAGCGCATTCGAATTGAAGTGGGTTATGGTTTAGAGCCCCTTCTTACCGATGCAAAATCAAAAGGCATCATTGCAGAAACGATTGGTCCCGCATTTAAGGCCGGGAACTACGACCAAGGAATCGTTGAAGCTTCCCATCAAATCATTAATATTATTAATCCAGGATCCGATTCTCAGGCAAAGCCCTTAGCTAGACATTCACAAGACTCGCCTGAAAAAAATGCGCGAATTCTGTTTTGGGTTCTCGTCATTGGATTGTTTTTATTTTGGCGACTCCCCTCTACTAGTTACAGTATTTCGAGTTCTGGCACTCGCAGAAGATCGGCACTTCCATTCCTGTTTTTCGGAGGCGGCGGTTTTGGCGGGGGTGGCGGCGGTGGATTCGGAGGCGGAGGTGGCGGATTCTCGGGTGGCGGTGGATTCAGTGGTGGTGGAGGTGCAAGTGGTGGCTGGTAACGAAAAATTGTCTTCAATGGCAAAAAAAGCAATTAAATTAGAACTTCAACGAGCCGAGCACGAAACGAGCGGTGTGATTCATGTGCACGTTTCGCACGCAAAAAATGAACCCGACATTTTAGAGTCAGCGAAAAAATATTTTGTGAGTCAAAATTTGCATTCCCATACCCATCGAAATGGAATGGTGCTTTATCTCAATTTAAAACTGAAGAAGTTTGCCATCTTTGGGGATGAGAAGATGCACGAAAAAGTAGGCCAAGTCTTTTGGGATCAACTCACTCAAGAAGTGGGGCAATATATTAAAGAAAAAGATCTCTCAGTTGGCGTTCTTCACGCAGTTCAAAAAATGGGAAAAGTGTTGAAAGAACATTTCCCGGCAAAGCAGTAAGCTTATTTTTTCGAGCTAAAGAACATAGATTCAAACGAATCATTTTCTATTCTCATCCATCTTTTTCAAAAGAATGAGAATTTCGCGAATGGCTTCATTTTCGTCAGAAATCCTCACTTTTACTTCAGATCGATTCGCCGAATTTCGACCGCGAAGGTATCTCTCAATTGCACGAAAAGGACCATAAATTCGGTTTGACCAAAGCATTCCAAAAATAAAAATCACGCAATAGGTGAAGAGAAGCGAAAGTCCGAAACAAATTGAAGTTTCTTCAAAGTTAAACACAATTTGATTCGATTTTAGATACGCGATCATCAATACAAAATTTCCTACCGCGATTAAACTCGCGATTAAAAGTAGAACGCCTGTCATTCGAAACTGAGAAGCGGGAAAAACTAACAATCGGTTTCGCATGTTTTCTTTTGGCCAAAGCTTGCTTGGGTTAGTCCAAATCAAAATTAAAATCGCAATGATCCCCGCCCATTGAAAAAGATCAGCAAAATTTAAAATTAATGACGGATGAAAAAGAGAAATAATAATAAAATCTCGAACTGCTCCAAAACGAAGTTTATCAATTCCATTTCCCACAATTCCTGCTTCAAGACACATGAGCGCTGCGCTTAACGATGGCAACGTTTGCCAGGTCAAAAATTGAATCAATGAAATCACGAGAATAGAAATTCCAAGCAATGCCACCGTACAGAAAATTCGGTAAAAAGCAGAGGCCCATTGCAAGGAACCCAAAAAGAAACCGGAATTGAAAATAGGCTGTGAAATCATGCCCTTTGAGATTTGATCAACTATCACCAGGGCCCCAAAGAGTAGCACCATTTTAAGGAATTTCGTCTTTTGGCCGAGAAGGTTGAGGGAGCCCATATGAACTTTATTAAAGCATACAAATTTCCGTTAGGCATTACTTTGGCATTGATCTCGGTTTTCTTCATTTTTCAGAATGCCACCTGCGGAGGAGCCAGTAGCACTGGCACATCGGGCGTGAGTGGTGCTTCAACTGCGGCAACAGGCGCGAGCAACTCAACTCTTGCGCTTACTTCTTTTTCGACTTCGGTGGGAATCAACAAAGCGGTGGCGGTAACGGCATCGGGTGGAACTGCTCCTTATAGTTTTTTTGTAGTCACTGGCGGTGGAAGTTTAACTTTCGTTGGCCCTACTTCACAACTTTATCAATCACCTGCTACCACTGGAACTGCCGAAGTTGCAGTCAGTGATTCAGCCGGCGCAACTGCTTATGTGATTATTTCTGTGGTGAATTCAACCACGTCGCTTTCTATCTCTGCAGCCGTGGGTGGTATTGCTATCAACGGAACTGACCAATTCACGGCAAGTGGCGGAGTTCCTCCCTATAGCTATTATGTTCAGTCAGGGGGTGGAAGCATTACGACGAGTGGTTTTTATACTGCACCTTCGAATAACGTAACCGCAACGGTTGAAGTCGTAGATTCAGTAAGCCAAGTCGCCACTGCAAGTATCACTGTAGGTTCGACAACAGGAACCACCACACTTACGGGTACTCCTCCAACCGCTGCTCTGAATGCTCCTTCATTTAATGTGGTGATCGACCAGTTCCTTTCAATCACCTATTCGAATCCAACAGGCTCGCAATATCCCACTCTTACTATTTTTGGATCAAGCCCAAGCTATACCGCGGGGACGAACTGCAGCCCACTGGTAAGCAGCACTCCTTGTTTGCAAACCATCACGCTTAATAACTTTTACGACGCTTCACCGCTTCAATGGTCTTATCGCGGAATTATTTCTTCGACTGGCCGTGGAGGCACGACAAACCTTGAATATTGTATTGCTTCAAGTGATATCACCAAAGCGTACATCAATTGGGTAAGTGGAAATAATGGTCTAGCAGTATTGAGTAAGCAATTTTTGGCATCAAGTAACAGCTTAAGCCTCTTTAGCGGTGCAGCGGCGCTGACCGCCTTTGTTCCGATGGACTCTAAGTATTCGGGCGCCGCTTCTTACAATACGAGTGTAACCGGTCAATATTCGGTTCATCCAGACTGTTCTGACGTCGGTAGCTCTGCGATGCAAGTTCAGCCTTGGTAATTTAATTTAAAATATAGAAATAAAAAAGGCTGCTTCCCGAATCGGAAAGCAGCCTTTTTGAATTTTTGGGAGACGGCTTACTTCGCCGTCGGTGACTTACATCATTCCGCCCATGCCGCCGTGATCGCCGCCCATTTGTGGCATGCTATCTTTCTTTGGCTTTTCAGCAATGAGGGTTTCAGTCGTGAGCATTAAGCTCGCTACTGAAGCTGCATTTTGAAGAGCACAACGACTGACTTTAGCAGGATCGATTACGCCAGCTGCGATGAGATCTTCATAGGTCTCAGTGAGAGCGTTAAAGCCGAATGCAAAGTTAGCATTGTGAATGACTTTATCTACAACGATAGAGCCTTCAAGGCCTGCGTTGAAAGCGATTTGACGAATTGGCTCTTCAATAGCGCGTTTCACGATGTTGATTCCAGCTTGTTGTTCTGGATTAATCCCTTTCATCGATTCAAGCACTTTAGAAGCGCGAAGGAGTGCGGTTCCGCCGCCGGGAACAATGCCTTCTTCAACTGCTGCGCGAGTTGCATTCAATGCATCTTCTACGCGAGCTTTCTTTTCTTTCATTTCAACTTCAGATGCAGCACCGACGTTAATCACTGCTACGCCGCCAGAAAGTTTAGCAAGACGTTCTTGAAGTTTTTCACGATCATAGTCAGAAGTAGTTTCTGCAACTTGAGCGCGAATCGTTTTCACACGAGCTTCAACATCGGCTTTTTTGCCTAAACCGTCTACGATAGTAGTGTTGTCTTTATCGATCGTCACTTTACGTGCTTGACCGAGGTCTTCAAGACGAACGGCTTCAAGCTTATCGCCCATTTCTTCAGAGATCACTTTACCGCCGGTGAGGACAGCTAGATCTTGAAGCATTTCTTTACGGCGATCGCCAAAGCCTGGAGCTTTTACAGCAGCGACATGAATCGTTCCACGAAGTTTATTCACCACGAGAGTTGCAAGCGCTTCGCCTTCAACTTCTTCAGAGATAATGAGGAGTGGCTTGTTCTTTTGAACCACTTTCTCAAGACAGGGAAGAAGATCCTTCATGCTGCTGATTTTTTTGTCATAGATCAGAATGTAAGGAGTGTCTAAGATCGCTTCCATTTTGTCAGGGTTAGTGACGAAATAAGGAGAGAGATAACCGCGATCGAATTGCATTCCTTCAACTACATCCAATGTGGTTTCAGAAGTTTTTGATTCTTCAACGGTGATGACGCCTTCTTTGCCAACTTTTTCCATCGCTTGAGCGATGATGTTGCCGATAGTGGTGTCGTTGTTAGCAGAAATGGTTCCGATTTGAGCAATCTCTTTTTGATCTTTGATTGGTTTAGAAAGCTTTTTGAGTTCTGCAATGACTGCTTCAACTGCTTTATCAATCCCGCGCTTTACGTCCATTGGATTGAGGCCTGCAGCTACAATTTTTGCACCTTCGCGAAAGATTGCCTGAGCAAGTACCGTTGCAGTCGTTGTTCCGTCACCGGCATCGTCATTGGTTTTTGAAGCAACTTCACGAACCATTTGAGCGCCCATGTTTTCAAACTTGTCTGAAAGTTCGATTTCTTTAGCAACGGTCACACCATCTTTAGTGATGGTGGGAGCACCGAATGATCTTTCGATCACGACGTTACGGCCCTTAGGACCGAGGGTTACTTTTACTGCATCTGCAAGAGTGTTCACGCCGTTCAAAATAAGATTGCGTGCTTCTTGAGAAAATTTTAGTTCTTTTGCTGACATTGGTATTTCTCCTTTAGTTAATAGTTAAACGGCCGGGTTTTGAAGCCCAGCCGAAATTGAAATTTTTGTTATTGAATAATGCCGAGAATATCTTCTTCACGCATCATGAGAAATTCATCGCCTTCGATTTTAATTTCTGTGCCTGAATATTTTCCGAAAAGAACTTTATCGCCTTTTTTCACTTCGAGTGGGCGAACTTTACCATCTTCAGCAACGCGGCCAGTGCCTACTGCAATGATTTCACCTTGGATGGGCTTTTCTTTTGCTGTATCTGGAATGATGATTCCACCTTTTGATTTTTCTTCTTCTAGGAAACGCTTTACTAATACACGGTCGTGTAATGGACGTACTTGCATAATTCTCTGACCTCCTTAGGGCTGAGTTAAGACGAATGTTTTTGGTTCACCAGATTAAATGGTTTCGGTACCCTCATTGTCAACAGTTCATTAAAAATAAAAGCTAAAAAAGCCAAAATCCCGAGTGTTTTTGTGGATTTTCTATAAAACAATTTTTATCATTGACATTCGTAACGCTACGCAATATTACCTTCCTGTTATCCGAGGGGTCGGATCTTAAATTTGTGAGGAGAGAAAATATGATACTCGTTAAGGGGAAGTCTTTTAGTCTGTTATTGGCTATGGGTTTATTCGGGATTTTAGCCAAATCTCAAGCATCTACACCAGATATCTACGCTGACAATATCACGATGGTACGGGCCTCTGCCGACGTTCCCACTGCATTTGAATCAAGTGCCAAAGACGACGCAAAGGACACTACCCTTTTGAACAATTCACCTTCAGCCGCGATTGAATCGACTGGCGAAGCTGATCTCAATACCAAAAAAGTGAGTACCAATACTCGCACGCGTAAAAAGAAAAAGTCACAAAACTAATAATTTTAGGGGTGGATTCGCCTGAATTTCAGTCGGGCTTAAAATCAAGCGCGACTGAGTTCATGCAATATCGCTTGTTTGTGGGTGCGGGTCCGTCATCAAAGACGTGACCCAAATGTGATCCACAGCTCCCGCACAAAACCTCGGTTCGGGGCTGCCAGCCGATTTCGTGGTCTACTCTATACTTCATCGCCGTGGGCGACGCGGGTTCAAAAAAACTAGGCCATCCACAGCCAGCATCAAATTTTGCGTCTGAACGAAAAAGCGGGTTCGCGCAAGCAGCACATTGATAGGCGCCTGCATCCCAAAAATCATTATATTTGCCAGTGAACGGGCGTTCAGTGCCCTTCTCTCTCATGACGTGATAGGCGTCGGGGCTCAAAATTTTCTTATAATCTTTTTCGTCACTCATGGCTGTCATTTTACCCTAATCCTGGTTTTTGGTTGCCTTTTTTTCCTGACTCGAATAATTCTAAATGCCTGCACAAATTGTTTTAGTAATGCCCAGATAGCTCAGTCGGTAGAGCAGAGCCCTGAAAAGGCTTGTGTCGGCGGTTCGATTCCGTCTCTGGGCACCACTTAAAAAATCCCATAAAATTAAAAATGACCAAGGTTTAGGGCACAGGCATCCTGCCTTTACTCACTGATGCGCGTCCTGCGCGCTCGAATCCCTAAACCTTGATCATTTTTAATTTTATGGGATTTTTTAAGTGGTGCCGCGAGACTCTTTGTGAAAAATGGGGGGCGAGATCGTTGATCTTTACAAATCAAAAACCAAACCCATCAGTAGAGAATAGCCTCGAAAGGACTCTCTATGAAAAAATTAGCTTTTGTACAAAAAAATAATCAGCGCCACTGGGTAGGTGATGGATTCCCGGTGCGAAATCTCTTTTCTTACGATGATAAAGCCGAAGAAATGTCGCCATTTCTTTTACTTGATTACGCGGGTCCAGAAAACTTTCCTGCAACGACTGCACGTCGTGGGGTGGGATCACATCCGCATCGCGGGTTTGAAACGGTTACAATTGTTTATGATGGAGAAGTAGAACATCGCGACTCTAGTGGAGGCGGTGGAAAAATTGGTCCGGGCGATGTGCAATGGATGACTGCTGCGGGTGGTTTAGTTCACGAAGAATTTCACGGAACCGAATATGCAAAAAAAGGCGGCCCGTTTGAAATGATTCAGCTCTGGGTAAATTTGCCAAAAAAACACAAGATGGGAAAACCCGGTTATCAAAGCATTTCTACCGCTGATATTCCAAAAATTGATCTCGCGAATGGCGCTGGCTTTGTGCGAGTGATCGCCGGCGAACATGCGGGCGCTAAGGGACCGGCTCGTACTTTTAGCCCGATGAACGTTTGGGATATTCGCTTAAAAGCGGGACAAAAGTTGGACTTGCCCGCAAAGACGGGTGAAACCACTGCGATTCTGGTTTTGAAGGGAGAGATCCGCACGCCTTCTGGAGAAACGGTTCAACACGCAGAACTTGCCTCTTTTGAAAGGAACGGCGATGGCGTAACCATTGAAGCGCTTGCCGATGCGACTCTTCTTTATTTGAATGGTTTGCCTTTGAACGAACCGATTGTGGGGTATGGGCCGTTTGTGATGAGTACCGAGCAAGAAATTCAACAAGCCTTTATCGATTTTCGAGCCGGAAAAATGGGCGAAATGACCTAATCCAGGGGAATTTTTCCCCTTGGGAGGGCCTTTAGGTTCAATTTAGGCGCCAAAATTTTGGCTTGAAACTCGCATTACTTTAAAGTGCCACAGTGTGAAGGAGTCAAAAGTATGCGCCATACCGTCATGGTTGTTGAAGATGACGAAGCAATTCGAGAGGCGTATGTAGATCTTTTAGAAATAGAAGGATACGCAGTTATTTCTGCCATCAATGGTTCGGACGCTCTCGAAAAATTGAAAAAATTGAAAGCGAGTGAGATGTTACCTGATCTCATCGTAACCGATCTGATGATGCCTATCATGAATGGAAATAGATTTATCGAATTGCTTCGAAGCGACAAAGAATTAGGAAAATTACCGATCGTGGTAATTTCTGCAATTTCTTTTAAAAATGATCGAGGGATTCCGTCAATTAGAAAACCGCTCTCGATTGAAAGTTTCATTCGAAGTATTTCGCAGTATTGTGCATAATACCGTGAATGCGGTCGAAGACCTTTAACCTGATCAAATTTGCATTTGGTTTTTTTTTATGGGTAACTGCTGCTTGCCTTCAAGTTCAAGCAGGCGAACCCAGACTCGTTGAAATGCTTCGTGATCCGCTTCACCCAGGAAATACAATTAACTGGACGAATACGGGGCAATGGATTTCGAGCGATGAGTTCTTCGCGACTCAATTTCAATTTGCTCACACCTGGAGTGAAACGGTTGCAACCGGAATCACGGTTCCCATTTTTTGGTACGATCCCTATGGGCCAGCGGGCTCCCGCACGCCTCGCGTTGGCGGTGGTCCTTATGAGCGAATTTTTCTTAATTTTACAAACCGTGCGATCGGCGATGCACAATCCTATCTAAACTTTGATGTCGTGGTTGCATTTCCTTACCAGTCAGATCCTCTTTATCAAAATACGGTAAACGCAAGTTGGCTGTTCGGCGCGACGGTGACCGGTCACTATTTATTTGCAAACCACTTCGCCGGAGAAGTTACCCTTTCAGATGCCGATGGTTTTCCCGCTCTGATTCATGACCCTAAAACGAATCAATACAAAGACAGCTCCAACCAAGTTTCCTGGATCGCACAACTCTTCTATTATGCTTCGAATCGGCTCGATTTTAGGCTCACCTATCAAGAGATGCCGCCCTATGCTTCTCAAACTGGAACCGACAACGCTTCTCAAACCTTTATTGGTAAAACCTCTCTTTCGCTCAGACAAAGATTATTTGGCTTAGGATTAGATTTCGCATTGAAAAAATATTTGCTACTCAGCCTCGATGGGTATTATTACGATCAAGCTAGCGTAGCAAATCAAGGTGGCACCAAGTGGAATGCGAGGATAAAATGGGTTTTTTAAAATCTTCCATTTTTTTGGTATTATTATTTTTTCTCAGCGCTACTGCAAAAGCTGATTTTACCGGGTGGCAATTCGACACACAGCTTGGCGCCGGGCCATCAGACTCTTATTCCTTAGGGGGTGGCGCAAAAATAAAATTTGATACTGCTGACTTTCACTTCGATTACCTAAAGGACTATGCGCGAGCGAATCCAACTGATCCTTTGAGCACCATTCAAGGAACCGACAATTGGAGTGGCGGCCTTTCTGAACAAGCGTCAGATCGCCTCTCTCTTGGATTAGACTACGATGAACTGAGCGATCCCAGTGACGCACTTGCTATTGACGGAATCAAACTGACGAGTAGTTTTGATCCATTTGAACTTTCGTTTCGCGAGGCACGCGCCGTGATTGACGAATCACTCACCTTTCTTGGTCATACTTACGAAGGGGCATTCATCTATCAATCAACGATTGAGGGATCGATAAATTTTGACCTCGGGGAAAACGACTTTTTATCACCCTCTTATTCCTATTCTTTTTTCACGCCCGATCTCGCCAACTTCCAGAAGCTTCTTCAATTAAAGCAAACGAAGAGAAGTAATTTGAGTTTCATTAGTTCTAATTTTCAGGGAACCCTTCAAACTTTCGAAAAATGGGCGGCAAAGGTGCTTTATGTTCACGACTATAGTGAGACTTGGAGCGGCATCCTCACTCTCACGGTGGCGGATTTAATTTTAGATTTAAACCCAATGGTGGATGTGAACCCAGCGGTCGATCATCATTGGACCAATACCTTTAGTACTCAATTGGGTTTTGACTATCTCTACGTGCCGGGAAGCCCGACCTGGACTATTCTGCTTGAACTTAAATTTAAATTTCGCAAACCAAAAATAAAAGAGCCGGATGAAAATGTCTCATCCGGCTCGTCTTTATAGTTTTTTGTAGATTTTACTTAAGAATTAATGTTGTTTCTTTTTCTTTAATTCTTTTCTTTCTTCATTTCGGTCTTTGCGATCTTTTTTAATGTCTTTTTTATCTTGTTTCAAATCTTTTACATCTTTGTTTCGATCTTTACGATCTTGACTCAGATCCTTTTCTTCGCCTTTTTTGTCTTTACGGTCTTCAGCGAGTTTGGCGCGATCTTGTTGTGCTTGAGCAGAGTTATCTCCAAAAGTCTTATCGTCTTGTTTTAAATCTTTCTTATCGCGACTGATATCTTTGTTTTCTTGCTTAATCTCTTTTTTATCTTTTGAAATATCTGCGTTGTCTTTACGAATATCTTTGCGATCTTGATGCAGGTCTTTCTTATCCTTACGAATGTCTTGATTGTCTTTCTTTACTTGAGTCGCATCTTGGGCGGCCGTATCTGGAGTAGCGGTATCTTGCGCATGCACCAAAGTAGGGGTGGTCATTAATAATAAACCGAATAGAATTTTAATTGTTGCTTTCATAGTTTCTCCTTGTACTTCTAATTAAGCATGAGGCATGCCAATATGTAAATAGTGATTATGTAAGGAGTGTGGTTTACTTTGAGTTGCAAACTGCAACAACATTGTGCGTAAAAACGTGCGCAATGAATTTAGTTCATGAGATGAACTGCCTTCGCTAAGCTTTAACCAAGGAAAAAATCATGAGTCAATTTCACTTGCTGAAAACAAAAAAATTCTACCCGCTCTTTTGGACTCAATTTTGTGGCGCGTTTAACGACAATTTTTTGAAAAATGCGATGGTGATCCTGTTTACCTTTAAGGCAACCACGGTCATGGGCATTCCATCGGCTGAAATGGTCCCTTTAGCTGGCGGGATTTTTATTCTCCCCTTCTTTCTTTTCTCAGCCACCGCTGGCCAACTCGCCGATAAATATGAAAAATCTAAAATCATTCGAATCATTAAATTAATTGAGATTGGGATCATGCTCCTCGCCGGCTTTGGATTTATTTTTGAACGTTCCGAATTTTTACTTTTCGTTTTATTTTTGATGGGAATGCATTCTACTTTTTTTGGTCCACTCAAATACAGCATTCTTCCTCAGCATTTGAGCAATGAAGATCTGGTCGCTGGCAATGCTCTGGTTGAAGCGGGCACCTTTCTTTCTATTTTGATTGGGACGATCACTGGCAATGTTTTGATTAACTTGCCCCGAGGCACCGGTTGGGTGAGCTCGGGTCTTTTTTTAATTGCCGTATTGGGATGGCTTACCAGCGAGAAAATTCCAATCGCACCTGCCGTTGATCCCACACTTCAAGTTCAGTGGAACCCGATTCCACCCACTCTTGATATTTACCGGTTTACAAAAAAAAATCGGCCCGTCTTCCTTTCTATCTTAGGTATTTCTTGGTTTTGGTTTTTTGGAGCGGCGATGCTTTCGCTTTTTCCCACCTATTGCAAAGACGTACTCATGAGCGGGCCAAACGTCGTCACCCTTTTACTCGCCACTTTTTCTATTGGAGTTGGTTTTGGCTCCGTGTTCTGTGCAAAACTTTCGCACGAACAACTTGAACTTGGATTGGTTCCCCTGGGTTCCATCGGCATCAGTCTTTTTACTGCAGATCTTTTTCGGGTGGGCACCCCCGACTTCGCCATTGGAGTGGGCCCGGGAACTACCTCCCTTTCAACGATGTTTCATCAAATTCAGGGAATCCACATTTTAGTTGATCTTCTTTTTCTCTCTATTTTTAGCGGACTTTATATTGTTCCGCTCTATACCCTGATCCAAGAACGTTCGGCGATCACTCATCGTTCGAGGGTCATTGCGGCAAACAACATCCTGAACGCATTTTTTATGGTCGGTTCCGCTGTACTTACCGTGGTGATGATGAGGATAGGACTCACGATTCCGCAAATGTTTTTGGTTCTCGCCGTTTTGAACGCAATCGCTGCCGCTTACATTTATACTCTTCTGCCAGAGTTCCTATTGCGATTCATGATTTGGATTTTGGCAAATATTCTTTATCGCGTGAAAGTGATTCACGGCTCTCGGATTCCTAAAAAAGGGGCCGCGATACTGGTGTGCAATCACGTCAGCTATGTGGATTGGATGATTATTCTTGCCTCAGTGAAAAGGCCCGTTCGCTTTGTGATGGATCACAACTTGCTGAAAGGTCAATTCGCGAGAGCCGTCTTCGGCCAAGCAAAAGTAATCCCCATCGCACCTGAAAAAGAAGACCCAGAAGTTCTAAAGCAAGCGTTCATCAAAATTGCTGAAGAACTCCGTGCCGGAGAAATGATTTGCATTTTCCCAGAGGGAAATCTGACTCGGGATGGCCAAATGAGGCCGTTTAAGACGGGAGTCGAAAAGATTGTGGAACAAACTCCGGTTGATGTTTATCCCATGGCATTGCGCGGATTTTGGGGAAGCTTTTTTAGTCGCGAGGGCGGAAAAGCAGTGCTGAAACGTCCAAAACGATTTTGGTCGCGGGTTGAGCTTTCAATCGGTGAGAGGGTTCCAGCCGCCCAAGTCAAATCCGATTTACTTTTTGAAAAAGTGTCGACCCTACTCAAATAGATTTACGTTGCGAAAATTTAACATTGGTCAATATAATTACCAACAAGGGGGAGAACATGAAAAATCGTTCTTTATTATTAATCAGTGGGATTTTGTTAGCAGTCTATTCGTTCGCACAAGCACAGGACACCGGAAAGGTTGTCGACGTCAATCAAGTACAAATGATGATTAAGCAGTCCAAGAAAAATTGGGTTGCAAAAGAGTCTTGGGTGAGTCAACTCAGTCGCGCAGAAGCAAAACGCATGCTCGGTTTGAAAAATGGGCCAACAGGAACTTTAGATTACGAATCGACTTCAAGCGCGGCAACCAGTATTGACTGGCGTAACAATAAAGGCGTGAACTGGCTCGGTCCAGTCATGAACCAAGGAAACTGCGGAAGTTGCGTTGCATTTGCAACGGTTGCAACTCTTGAAGCACAAACTTCAATCGCTTCAGGAATGCCATGGCTTCATCCAACCTTTTCTCCGCAAGAAATATTTGCTTGCGGCGGCGGGGGTTGCGATAGCGGATGGGAACCAGCATCGGCAGCTCACTACTTGAAAACAACCGGAATTCCAGACGAAGCCTGCATGCCTTACACTTCAGGTTCAACGGGAAATGACGTTTCTTGTTCAGACAAATGTCAAAACGCATCAGCCCGTTCTATGAAAATTTCCGGTTTTAAAACTCCTTCGGGAATTTTAAGCGGCAAATCTGTAGATTCAGTAAAGGCGGCACTCTTAAAGGGTCCGCTCGTTACGACTCTCAATGTTTATGCAGACTTCATGACCTATTCAAGCGGGGTTTATCAACACGTGGGTAATGATATCCTCGGCGGGCACGCAATCAGTATCGTGGGTTACGACGACACCAAACGCGCTTGGCTCATTCGCAACAGTTGGGGCGAAGAGTGGGGTGAAAAAGGTTTTGCATGGGTAAGTTGGGATGACACTTCAGGCGTAGGATCTGAAACTTGGTCATTCGATGTTGCTTCTACGAAATTCGACGTATCAATCGAGTCTCCTATGGATCGCGCTTATGTCTCTGGCAATACTACTTTGAGCGCAAACGTAGCGGGAACCGGTGATGCCTCGGTAGAATTTGTGATCACTGATGATCAAGGCAATAACACTTCGGCAGACTGCCAAGCAAGCGCTGCTGGAAAATGCGATCTTGCTTTTGATACGACCAAACTAAAAGAGGGTCATTATCAAATCGCAGCCACGTCAAAGAGCTCAAAGACGACTTCACAAGTTCGTGAGTTCTTCATTCTGAACTCAGTACCAAAGATGTCTCTTTCGTTTGTTGCGAAAGCGGGAACTGATCTCGGTACCGTTCTAAATGGTCGTCCCGAATTCATCGTCACGGCGAGCATGAACCCAGTGCCAATTCAACACGTTGAATTTCGCGCCATTGATTCGACCGGAAAAATCGCTTCTATTAAAGCAAACGATTATGTCCTGGGAACGATGGACATGGGCTGGAGAACGTTGACCGTTCCGAGCGGAAAATACAAAATCCTTTTTCACGGTGAGACGACTTACCTAGGAAAAGTATATTCGGTAGATTCAAATTCGTTCAATGTCAGTGTTGAAACGAAGTAGAACTTAAAAATTAAAATGAAAAGGGCGATCTCTCGGTGAGGGGTCGCCTTTTTTGTTATTATTTTTTCTCAATCGCCTGCATGTATTGAATACTCGGAAGTTTTGGTCTCAGTGGACTCGCCGGTTTTCCAGAAATCATCTTACGACAGAGACCTCTAAATAAAGTAAGGTACCCCGGGAGCGTCCATTTTCCAAAATGGGTACACCCACCCTCATAGCTTTGCTGATCATATTCTTCAGGAGTCGTAACATAGCTTGCGTAAGCATTTGCATATCCTTGAACTATCGCACGTGAAATACCTTGGCCCACAAATTCCTGTTCAATTGTTTTTCTGAGTCGCCATCCTGCGACCGTAGTGAATTCTGCGGGGACTGCGGTAATCATCAAATCACCAATCTGAGCGAGCTGGATCGGAAGCACTTGCGGTGAAAATGGCCTTTGTTTTAGAACACCTCGCTTTGCCCATTTTCTAAGAGTAGCAATCGTGGGGTGTAGAAAATCAGGAAAAATAAGCTCATCAATTCTGCCCGTTTCTAAAATTTCAGATCTTCCCGGAGCAATGATCGTAATCTTTCTTCCCTGGATAGGGTGATTCGTCCACGGCCAATAAGGTTCACGATCGTGATACCAATCCACAAAAAAATTATAGAGTTGGCAAATTCGAATCGCGATTTTCATGACAAAGATCATGAGGTAAGAAGCACCCCGCCCCTCTGCCGTTCCATAAAGCTGTGGGGTTCCTACTTCTGCAGGGCCCGTTTCAAGCCCCGCTTCACCACCTACAAAATCTGGGTCGATCGAAACAGACGAAAGATCTTCGTACTCAAAAAAACTCGCGAGTTTTACCGGGAGCGCAGGATTTTCTCCCGCCTTCTTAAAAAGTTTCATCGCGTGTTTCATTTGTAAATGTGCATTCAACTTACAACTGCGGTCATCTCTTCGAAAAGATCCTCGCTTTTCTCGCAAACCTACAAACCACCGGTAGTTCGGGCTCACGTCTCCTGCCGCCCCTTGTGCAAAGACCGCAACAAAAGCACTTTTTCCCTCGTGCTCAAACGCCTCTTCCATTTCATTTGCGGCCATTCCCTTGTTGTCAGAATGAATTTTATAATTATCTCTATGCATCGATGTTGCGTGAACCGGGAACCAATTCCACGCCGCAATAGGGGTTCCATCATCTCGATCAAATCTTAGCAAAGTCATTTGGCGATCCACGGCTAAGTTTCTTTGTCGTCGGCTGTACCGGGTTACGTCAGGATTTCGATTCCACGCACGAATAGACCGGTTAAACGCAACAGGCTCACGAATGGGAAAATCCCCTTCCGCAAATCGAATACTCGCAGGCTTTAAATTGGCACTCGCCTCTTCAATGGCTCGAACGGTACCGGCAACATAAGTTTCAAAAATAGAAGAAATAAATCCGTCGTTATTTAAACTATAAAGAACATAAGAAGAATATCCGCCTGGAGCACTATGGGTGTGGGTTGCAGAAATAATAATCTCATCATCACGAAACCCAGTTCTCGCCATCACCTCAAGGCGAAGGGCCTCGGTGATAAAGCAAACGTCTAAACACACCATCACTAATTTTTTATTTTCTTCAGGCACAGAAATAGAAATTGCACGGGCGTAAAGCGGAGTCGCCGTCCCGCGCACCGTGTGCTCAGGATCAGCCCATCCCAACATTTCTACTCCAAGTGCGTCTGGAGTAATTTCAATCCGCGCGGCCCCGACCCGGTAACTCATCATTTCGCCCCCTTAAAGTAAATTTTGGGCTTGTGAGCAATGATCAAAGCGATGACGACCCTGAACCATTGAAGGGACCGAAGAAGCGGAACTGAATGTCTCATTTTTACCGAAATAAAATGGGGGCTCCAAGCACACACATTAAAACGCTTTCTAAATAAAGTTAACCCATCTGCGTTGTAAAAATTTTTAAGAAAACCGCTCATCAAATTTAAGCCGATTGAAAACATCCTCGGGCGGATAGAACGAAGTTCTGGTAAGTTTGAGCTAAAATTGAGATCGGTAAGGGGCACCAAACCGAGACTCACCTTCTCTGAGCCAATCTCACGAAGTTCCCGCATTGCCTCTAAGGTGAGAAGCTCGCCTATTCCTCGCGCATGTGCTCGACGCAACCACATGTCTTCTAAATACCAAGATTTGGAATTCACAATCGGCGTTGCAATGAGCACCCCTTCAATTTCATTTTTTTGGTTACGCGCCAAAAAACAATATCGATCATCCATGAGCTTCCATGGATCTGTCTTGAGCAAAAAACCTTCAAGAGAAAAATGAGATTTTCGTTTCCAATATCGATGAACTGCTTCGATTTGATCTTTTAGCTCAGACTTTCGCTTTAAATCTGAGAGCTTCCAGTTTTCTACCCCAATCCCCGCCCTGAGTGCCTGATTTCTAGCTGCGCGAACACCCTTGCCACGTTTCCCCCTCGGCTCAAAATCAGAGAGGTCGATCCATGGCTCACGTCCAAATTGAAGATTGTAATACTTTCGCTCATTTAAAATATTAGCAAACTTTGGCCCAATCGAAATAAATGCAATCGGTCCGCGGGGAAGTGCCGCTTCTAACTCTTCAATGGCGACAATGAAATCTTCTTTTAAGAAAAAGGGATGAGGCGGAAGGGGCTCGAGCGCAATCAAACTGACACCCAATTTTTGAGTAACCGCAAAAATCCAACCTGTAGTACTCTCTAAGAAATGGAAATCAGAAATCATCCAAACGTAGTGAGAGGAATTAAATGCGCAAGCTCGAAGCACCTCTAAAACTCGCTGCTCTTCTACTGGTTTCATCTATTCCTGCTTATGCACAACGGGTGGTTAGCATTTACACGCCGAAGATTCAGGCGGTTCATTTTGACAAATTGAAGCCCTTTTCTCTCTCTTCTGAGCTTAACATGACCTGTCTGAGCACCAAAGAAAATCCATTTTTTATAGGGTTTGCTCATCAAATTACTATTCAAAGCACGCTTGAGAATGTGGCCAAAGTTTTTGAAAATTTTGACGCTTATCCAGAGATTTTTGACACTCTCAAAGATACCAAACTCATTTCTACTTCTGAAGACGCAGATAAAACTAAACACCTGTTTGTGCATTTTGAAAGCGTAATTCCGCTCCCTTTTGTGCCGAACACTCTCTACGACATTTGGTATGACATCTCTTCTCACCAAATTCCCGATCAAAAATTTTACACTTTTCAACTCGCCAAGAGCAAAGATTTGAAGAGCATGGACGGATACGCTTTCATCAAAAAGGGTGACGCGAACTCAATTATTTATAATGAAATTGATTTCTTAGACGCGAATTGGGGCATCGCCAAAAATTTGGCTCCTAAAAGTATTTGGCGAGATTCAGTGAGTGATATCATTGAAACGGACTACGCCCTGAAGTTTCGTGCCGAACACCCCGAGTGGAAAGCCAAACAAGTGAAGAAGGAAGCGCAGTTTGGCGTGAGTGACAAGCAAATGCAAAAACAAATTGATGATTGCCTCGCCAATAAAAAAGATTCAATGAAGTTTCTTGCAGAGATTAACCCAGACGTTACGCCCTCAAAACAAAAGGATAAAAAATGAATTTAAGCGCTTTTATAAAATCGATTCTATTTCTCTTTTCTTTTTTTTCAACCGCAGTAACCGTCGCAAAAGCAGAGCCACAAATTCTTCCCGAAAATGCTTATCGCGATCCAACCATCAGCACTACTATTTTTGAAGATCCTTACACCGGTTTTTTATTTAGAGACGATAACCGAGTGGTAGGAAATATCGCGACCAACATTCCACTCCTTTCTTTTAACGAAGGGAAAGATCAAATCTTTTTGCAAGCCAGTGTTGAGAGCAGTTTACGTGATGCAGGCGTTACCCTTTATGCCGAAACTTTAGACATGCGAATTGGGATGAATTGGACTCATCCACTTGCTGACCATTGGTGGGTCACTGCGGGATTGCAACACATGTCAGGACACGTGATGGATGACGTGATTGAAAAATCGCTCATCCCGTTAAACATGGGAATTGACGAGATTCCATTTCGTTTAGTTTACCGCGATAAAAATGGAATCAAGAGTGGCTTGCATTTGAGTCTCGACACGGGACGGTCTGACCCTGCCAGTAGATTTGTAGCAGGCGGAGTTTTTGGTGAATATCACTTCTCTCATGACGAAGCAGGTGACGGGTTTTACGTCGGTACCAATCTATATTTTGCCGAAAATTTGAATATTGGACTCAGCACGACTACCGAAGCGGGTTACGTTTATCATCGAATGCACTGCCTCTTGGGTTATCACTCAGGCGCTGACCCTCGCTTAAAACAAGAGATGTTTCTGGGAACTACTGCTTACTTTTGGTTCGCTGGTTTTCGATACGAGATCTAGTTTTGCGTTTTATTTAATAAAATGTTAAATCAATTTCGTGCCCAGGTGGCGGAATTGGTAGACGCGCTCGTTTCAGGGGCGAGTATCGCAAGATGTGCAAGTTCGAGTCTTGTCCTGGGCACCAACTTTAGCGTCCGTAGAAAGCTTTAAAGTTTGCCGCTTTGATCGTCGCACCTTCGATCATAAATCTAGCAAAAGCATTCGTCGCTCCTGCGGGTAACTCGATTTTTTCTGTATTCAAAGCATGGATAGTAAAAATATACGGATGAGGTTTGCCCGGAGGCGGACAAGGACCGCCATATTGGGGAATACCGAAATCGCTAGTGACCTCTACTCCATTTACTCCAGAGCTTTTCCAGCCTTTTTCAAGAGATTGAGTACTCGCCGGAATATTATAAACAATCCAATGCCAAAAACCGCTGCCGGTTGGCGCCGCAGGATCGTACATCGTAACCGCGAAGCTTTTTGTTTCTCGTGGTGCTCCCGACCAATGAATCTCGGGTGAGATGTTTTTCCCATTGCAACCCATTCCGCTGTAAATGAATTCATCCGCAATCGTTTTATTAGGCACGATGTCTTTTGACCCCACTGTTAATGCCATTGCAGGTGACATACTGAACCCCGCAATAAAAAAAATAAAATAGATCCTGTGTTTTTTATTCATTGTTGTTTCCTTTCATCGTTTATATCTAAAACATCACCAAGCGATTGCATCACCTTCAAAGTCATAAAACTTCCCGGTTTGATTCAATTTCAAATTTGAAATAACTTTTACCATTCCGTTTACCGATTGTTCAATCGTGGTGGGCGCGCTTGATCCGCCCATCTCGGTCTTAACCCAACCCGGATGAAGAACGATAGCAGTAACTTTTGGATGATCTACCGAAAAAGACTTATTGAACATGTTCAATGCTGCTTTTGCCATCCGGTAAGAATAAGAACCGCCAGAAGTATTATCCTCGATTGAGCCCATTAGACTCGACATCGAAACTACCTTTGCATCTTTTGATTTCTGCAAAGCTGGCAGACACGCCTGAGTGGTGAAAAATGCCGAATAAACATTCACCTCAAAACTCTCTTGCAGTGAAGAAACTTTAATTTCAGAGAAGTGGTCAGATTCGCTTGGCGCAATCCCCGCGCAATTGACCAGGAGATCAAGAGTTTGGTTACTCAGCGTCGCTTTAATTTTTTCACACTCTGTGGGTTTACTCACCTGAGCAGAAATAATAGAGAGTTTTTCAGGAAACTTAACTTGTAAATCTTTTAGCTTCTGAGCATTGGTGGTCACCGCAAAAACTTTGTTTACTTCATTTTTTATTAAGTAAGTCTCTAAAAAACCCCTGCCAATTCCGCGACTACATCCGGTAATTAAAATATTCATGCATGCATCTTACTTCAAAATGAACACCATTCAAGCCGTAAATTCATGTCCACTTTCGCCCTGGTATGAAAAATGCTTTAAAAAGAGCGCCGCACCCTAATGGTGCAATTTAACTAAAACCAAAAAAGGAACTCCTATGCCTAATTTACCTACCATTTTTGATCGCAACACTTCTATTTCTAATCCACTTCGCAGTTTCGAAAAAATGCAGCGTCAAATGAACCAATTTTTCAATCGCATGTGGAGCGCTCCCGAACTTGACCTAGACCTCATCCCAAGTGAAGTGTCATTTTCTCCTGCTTGTAATATTGAAGAATTAGACAGTCACTATGTTTTAAGCTTTGATGTTCCCGGTGTAAAAAAAGATGACGTAAAGATTGATATTCGCGGGAATATGCTTACCGTTTCGGGCGAAAGAAAAGAAGCTACAGAGCAAAAGAAATCGACTTTTTACAAGAGCGAAGCGTCTTATGGTTTTTTTCAACGTTCATTCGAACTCCCCGCCGACGTGAAAGCAAATCAAATAGAAGCTCAATATGAAAATGGCGTTTTGAGAGTTGCAATTCCGAAGACCGAAGCCTCGAAATCACAATCTGTGAAAATTTCGGAAGGCAAAGAGGGCTTCTGGGGCAATCTTCTTGGTCATAAAAAAGAAGATGCGAAAACTCAACCCCACTAAAACTGGGGTTAGGGCCGCAGGTATTTAAAGATGATAGAGTTTTTGCGAGTCTTTTTATTCGTATATACCTGGGCGTCTTCAGTTCTCGTCTCTTCTAGGGTTGTATACAATTGCGCATAAGTCATTGGGAGCCCCGTCTTTTGAATCGAATCGTCATCTCGACTTTTCAATTCCTGATACATCCCATCGCCGAGTTGATCAATGAGAGTGACGGTGCCGACCATATCTCTCGGAATCTCTTTTGAGAAATCATCGACGCCTAATATTTTTTTGACCAGTGGCCAAGTAAAACTATGGCGCGCATCCCAAATCAATCCATGAGCCAATTTTGATTTTAACGAGTCGTGAAGATAAAAATTATCTTGATCCATCCATTCAATGATCTTTGTTAGAATTGCGTCCTTCAAGCGACTATCACGAGTCACTCTCAGGTCTCGCCATTCTGCTACGATTTCAAATCGCGAATCGGCTTCAAGATCACCAGGGGTAAACGTATCTCCGGGTTTCACTCCAAGATGCTCCACCAAATCAAGTCCGTGGGTAAGCATGCTGGGTCTTTCTGGCAATTGAAATGCTCCATCAGAAGCATTCAAATAGGCCACCTGAGCAACTTCTGCGCAAGACATCGTCGTGTGGTCATGAAAATCTAATTGATAGTCGTAATAAATCTTGTTTGCGCCAGTTCTCGCTGCCACTTCAGCGCGCATTTGATCAGAAACGCGTTTCGCTAATGCTTGATCTTTTGGCCTCAAAACCAAAAGTCGTGCATTGTCGTTTTGAAGCGCGGTTTTTCGATCATAAATTGCAACTCCAACGCCTACGTAAGATTCAATCGTTTCAATCTTTTTGGTATCTGGATTCTGTGTGATCAAAATCACGTGACTAAATTGGCTATCGGTATCGCCGAGTCTCGCGATCATCGCGCTTAGAAAACTCACGCCTCTCGCGATGACCAAATCACCGGGTTGAAAATCAAAGTTTGGCCCTGCAGTTTGAAGAAGATATCCGTTTGCTGTTTCATCGATCGGAACTGGCTGTTCATTAAATTTGGTGTGATCTACATCAATTTCAGTGGGCTCAAATTCAATCTCACCCAAATAATCTTCAATAAATCGAAATTGTCGAAATGAATTTCGAATTTCTTTAGCACAAGCATCGGTGGTACCCGCGAGGCGATCATGAAGGGCGAGGCGAATCTTCCAAAGATGATCAATGAGGGTTGCAGATTGCGGCTTCAATTGTGAGAGGGAAAGACCCGAACCGCCGAATTGATCTAAATTATTTTGAATCGACTGAAGCGTAGTTACACAATTCTCATTCGACCAACTCTGGTCTTGAACGCGGCTCAAAATTTGATTTGAAAGCGTAACAAAATCAGTTTGGGCGTACGATGCCGAAGTAAAAACGAAGAAAAGAAACAAAAACGAAAAATAAATTTTTGTACGAATCATTACGCGGAATTGTATATCGTTTCTATGTAAAAACAAACCAGGGAATGACTCTTGAATAAAATTCAATGACTTTCATTGTAATTTTATTCTATAATGACAGGCGGAGGCCCTACATGAGCTCATTTCCTTCTATTAGTTTCGCAAGCGACAACCACGCCGGAGTTCATCCCGACGTGATGAAATGGCTCAATCAAGTAAACCAAGGGCCGGCACCCTCGTATGGGGTAGACTCCATCACCGCTCAAGCGACTGAGAAATTTAAAGAAGAATTTGGCAACGACAGCGAAGTCTATTTTTTATGGAATGGCACTGCTGCTAATGTGCTTGCTCTAAAGGCATCGCTTCGTTCCCATCAATCAGTAATCTGTTCTGACGTTGCTCACATTTATATGGATGAATGTGGAGCACCTGAAGCTTTCACGGGTTCAAAGCTAGTACCGCTTCCTTCGGTAAACGGAAAAATTACTCTTGAACAAGTAAAGCGCTGCTTTGAACGAGTTGGGGATGTGCAAGCAGTTCAACCCAAGGTGATTTCACTTTCTCAGACAACTGAATATGGCACTATTTATAGCTTGGATGAAATCAAAGGTTTTGCAGACCTTATTCATCAACATCAGGGCTATCTTCACCTTGATGGCGCGAGAATAACGAACGCCGCCGTATCAATAGGCAGCTCACTCAAAAAAATCACGAAAGAGGTCGGCGTCGACATCCTTTCTTTCGGTGGCACCAAAAATGGACTGATGGGTGCCGAAGCGGTGGTCATTTTTAATCCCAAGCTTGCAGAAGATTTTCAATACCTTCGAAAACAGGGGCTACACCTCGCCTCAAAGATGCGTTTCATCTCAGCCCAATTCCTCGCTTACTTCGAAAACGACCTTTGGAAGAAAAATGCCGAGCGCGCAAATAAAATGGCAAAACTGCTCGAACAGAAACTAAAATCGCATCAAGGAAAAATCTCAATCACCCAACCTGTTCAAGCAAATGTCGTTTTTGCTACCCTTCCTAAAGCAATGATAGCCACGCTTCAAAAAGACTTCTACTTCTACGTTTGGAACGAAGAGACTAATGAAGTTCGGCTGATGTGTTCTTTTGAAACGACGGAAACTCAAATTGAGAAGTTTTCGTCTGCCATTGCAACATGGGCCGATAAACATCCAAATGCCTAAGCATGATGAACAAAGCCGTTCCTAGCATTTCTAACCCATAGCGAGAATGGTGAAAAAAGAAAATCCCCACACCCAAAATATTGATTAGAACCGGTAACAATACCACGAGAGCAAGGGGCACAAATAGGTTGAGTACTAAACAAATCCCGCTCAACAGTTCAATCGACTTCGCGATTTGCATCATAAAGCCTGAGTCCCAAAGCGTTTTGATAAACTGATACGCGTCTGGCGGCAGCCCAAGACTTTCAAGAGAAATGGTGATGCCTACCGGGCTATTAATAATCATGGTGTATCCAAGCCATAGTCTCCCCGCCAATTCTAACGAACTCAAAACGGTGATTTTTCCATTAAAGAAGTGAAGTACAAGTTTTTTCATTTTCTGTCCCTTTTTCCGGATGGATTCTTAACTCCGGATTTGTTTTAATTTTTTCAAAAAATTCAAAATCAATGATTACCGGTTTTCCGATCCAAAAAATATTCTCAGAATGATCCTTTACATCATCGCCAGTATCCTCATGAATGAGGACTGAGAACCCCCGTCGGTTTTGAATTAACCATGAAGTTGCCTTGATATTGCTCTCTTCATCAAAATGAATTTCAAACATCGGTAACGGGTGCGGCCCAATTTTTACCGCATGAAATCCATACGGGTTTACCTCATCTAACAAAAAGCTTTGCTCTATTTTTTGGTAGAGTTCTCTTGCTTGATCAACTTGGTCTTCTTCAAAATAAACGTGTGCATGATAACGTTTCATCAATTCCTCTCAGCCTAACTTGAAGTAAAATTGATTATAAATATAATTGAAACTCAGAGAGAGTATGATAGGTAATAACCTATGTTACCTACCTCCACCGAAATTGAATATTTTATTGAAGTCTACCAAAGCAAACACATCTCAAAATCGGCGATACGCCTCGGGGTTACGCAACCCACGTTGACTCAAAGTATCCAAAAACTAGAAGAAAAACTGGCCTCCCCTCTCTTTCATCGAACCAAGCAAGGCGTCGTTTCTACCGAGGCCGGTAACCTTTTTTACAAAAAAGCGAATCAGCTGCTCGACTCTTGGAAGGAACTTCACCTTGATCTTCATTCTGCAAAAAGCGAAATTCAGGGCCAATTCAAAATTGGCTGCCATCCCTGCATCGGCGCTTACACCCTCCCCGTTCTCATGGATCGCCTCCAAACTCACGCACCCAACATCGAAATCAAATTGGTGCACGACATTTCAAGGGTGATCACCGAAAAGGTAATTTCATTTGAGATTGATTTGGCATTTGTGGCAAATCCGGTTCGTCATCCTGATTTGGTTCTTAGAAAAATTGGAACTGATCAGGTTACCTTTTGGAAGAAACGTGGCCTTCAAAATCCTCCAAAAAATATATTTGTAGAGACTCAACTCAAACAAGTTGAAGCAATTTTGACCCGACTTCCAAAAAAATATTTTGATACTTGGCATTTTGTTCAAAGCACCAGTCTAGAATTGATTCGCACCCTGGTGCTTTCAGGTCAGGGGATTGGAATTTTGCCAGAACGAGTCGCAAAAGCAGATGGTGCTGATTTAGTGGTCTTTGATAAAAACTTGCCAGTGTATCAAGATGAAATTTATCTGATTTATCGAAAGGACCATCTCACCAGTCGGGCAGGAAAACAGTTGGTAGAACACTGTTATCAAGTTCTTTAGCGCCACGTTTTATAAAACCGCATAAAAAACTTTTTTTTATAAAAGCGTTCCCTGCTCCGGCGTGTGCATTTTCAGCTCAGGAATTTTAATATCCAGGTGGTGCTCACGAAAGGATTCATTCAATCGATGAATCAAATACTGAGCCGCCTGTGGCGAGAAAGTATTATCAGGTTCATGAACCATGAAAAAAACCTCTCGCATTCCATTTTGCATCCACACGGTGATTCGCTCTACCCATTGATCTAAACGAACCCAATCTGATGGATGAAGATTTGCGCCCAAGAATCTTACCATGACTCGAACATTACTTAAGCTTGCGTGCGCTAAATTGCGATGCTCTGGAGTATCAGTAATCACGGTGCCAATATGGTGAGATGCAAAAAGCTCGAGCCATTCGGGCGCCAATCTTCGGTTTTCAAAAAAACTGGGGTGCCTGAGCTCAATTAAAATTCTCAAAGAGCGCGGCAATTGTTCTAAAAATGCTTCAAGACGTTTGCGGGCGCTCGCCGTAAAACTGGGCGGTAATTGCAAAAAACATGCGCCAAGCTTTGAACCGAGTAAATTAATTCGGTCTGAAAAATCTACCAACTCCGCATCATTTTCATCTGCTCCCATTGCCCAACTCGCGGCCTGAGGAAATTTAGGACAAAAGCGAAAATTTTCAGGCACAGCATCAACCCATTTTTGAAAAGTATCGCGAGAAGGGATCGCATAAAAAGTGGAGTTTACCTCGACGGTAGAAAGCTGGGTTGCATACTCCTTTAAATAATCTGGGGTTTTAGTTCCGGGTTTATAGAAATTCCCCACCCACGGGTCGTGTGACCAAACCGGGACTCCAACTCTCACGATTTGGGGAGAAGAACTTCGAGCGCCTGCTCTTCTTAGCCGTGCAAGTTGAGCAAGTTCAAACTCATCATTGAGTGGGGGTAGGCTCCAATTTATTTTCTCTAATTTCTCTGCGTCTAGAATTTTTCCAAAATCCATCTATTTATCCTCCAACATTTTTCGGTATTCGAACATGCCCCACCGGCAAAGTGAAAAATCAAATTTGGTTGGATCCATTGGATCAATCTTTTTTAGTTTTCGAGTTACTTCAAGTGCAGTCGCCCAGTTCGCAGTCTTCTTTTGGGTGAGCCGTAAGCGCTTTGAAATCGAAGTGAGATGAGTATCGAGCGGAATCACCAGTTGATCAGGTCTAGCAACGCCAACCCTACTCCAAAGACCTAAGTCGATTCCATCGTCTGCCCGAATCATCCATTTTAGGTACATCACCCAGCGCTTGCAGGTACTTTTTTGCTCAGGGGAATTCAACATGTGTTTAAAATGAGAACCGGGCTTAAACTTAATTTCCTTTTGGCTCTTTTTCAAATCGCGAATCAGCTCTGACAAACCGAGCTCAATTGTCTCGGCCTCAAGCGAATGAAAACGCTTAAAGTGCGCTCCCAAACTTCCGTACGCAAGCAAAGAGCGGCGATAAAGCAAAAGAAGCAAAACCAAATCTCGATCAATATAAATGCGATGGCGAAAGCCATGAAGCTTTTCAAGCAAGTGTTTTGCGAGTTCAATCTCGTCATTCGAATCTAATAATAATGCAGAGATGCTCTCATGATCACCCCTCATGCAAACAATCACCTTCTCTACCGAAGCCATAATTTGCTTGACCCCACCGAAGGCGAAGAGCGCCGAGATCAAAGAAATTAATTCAAGATCAGCGTGACCTTTATAGCGATGCACTACACTCAATGGGTCCCAGGTCAAATACTTGGGATCATGAAAGCGCTCATAATATTGTAAAATGATTTCTGTAGATTTAGATTTATTCATGCCGGTGCATCATTGCAGGTACCACCGGTACTGCTGCTAAAATGAATACTCCCTTGAGCCGCATAAAATCCAAAATTCGCAAACCCAAACTCATCTCAAAATTTTGAGGATGAAACGTGCTCCACAACATCCCACCCGATGCCATGATTCCCATGACCAGCGCCGCGACCGAAAAATAATATCGCCGGCTCAACCCAATTTTTGCATTTTGATAGCGGTTCAATCCAAAAAGAAGCGTTCTAAAAAAAATCAGCAACTCGGTAACATAGACAAGTGAATCCACCCGCCCTTTATTTGCTACCCCACCTAACACGAGCAAAAATAAAAAAAGCATGATGAGCGGGAAAAGTTCATTGACTGATGGATTTTCAGATTGCGTGAGAACAGGAATGAAAGACCAAAAAACCGTGGCAAGTACCGAGAGCGCAAACCCTTCAGTGAACCATACAATGCTAAGAGAATCCCCCTGTCTCCAGGCCCAAATTAAGGCTGCCATGAAAATGAGTCCAATTACGCTTAAAAATCGATAAGCTTCAAAACGACCGTTCATGGCTAAATACTATTACCAGGTAGCAATGTTATCAAACTGCAAATCTTCTGATTTAGAGATACTTTCAGATTGGGAGGTGGTGTCGAGTACGCTAGAAGTTAGCTGATTAACGTTCTGCTTATTCTGCTGATCTTTATTTTGCTTGAGTTGCTGAAACATAAATCCTGAAAAAGCGACCATCAGTACTCCAAGGATAGCGCCGGCGACCATCAACTCTATCAATGAAAAACCAGCTTCAGAGCCTGTCTTATTTTTTAAGACCTGCGCGGCTTTTCTAATAGTGGAAATGACTCGAGATTTCATGATTTGCCTCTTCTTCTATTTTAACCTTAAACACTTTTGACATCAACAGGTGAGTGAATAGTAAACTAAATTCGTGTAATTTTGCTATACCATTGAAGAAATTGCCTTAATGTTCTATCCTAAGAGTATGAGATCTTGTCAAAAACTCATGAATTCAAAGGGTGGATTCACCCTAATCGAGGTGTTGGTTCTATCGTCTGTAATTGGCGGGATGATCATGTATTTTTCTTCGGCAATGTACCAGAAAAAGAAAGCCGATAAAATGCAGCAGGATCATGCGAGTTATAGCCAACTTCAAACCACGGTTGAAAACGCCATGGGACAAGCAGATTCGCTCACTCAAAGCGAACAGGCACAATTTCAAACTTTGCCTTCTACAAGCCCGTGACTTTTTAACATGACTTTTCTAAACCCTAAAATTCCAGCCATTGTTCTCGCCCCCATGGAAGGCATTACCGATGCACCCATGCGCGAAATGCTCACTCGCACTGGCTACTACGATTATTGTGTGAGCGAATTCATACGAGTGAGCGAGACCGTAATTCCCCCTAAAATTTTCAAACGCCACGTACCTGAATTAAACTCAAACGCAAAAACCACTTCTGGAATTGCGGTTCAAATTCAAATTTTGGGAGGCAATGCCGAACGCCTTACTCAAAGCGCCCTTCACGCAATTGAAGCGGGCGCCCAGGGAATTGACCTGAATTTTGGTTGCCCCGCCCCCACCGTCAATCGCCATGATGGCGGCGCAACTCTTTTAAAGTATCCCGAGCGTATTGAGGAAATTGTGCGCACCTTGAGAGATCGAATTCCTGCGAAATACCCAGTGAGTGCAAAACTTCGTCTGGGGTTTGATGACCCAAAGGCAGTCTACGAAAACGCAAGACGCGCAGAACAAGGCGGAGCCAGTTGGATCACCATCCACGGTCGCACCAAAACACAGGGTTACATTCCACCCGCCTACTGGCAGCCGATCGGCGAAGTAAAGCGTGCGCTTTCAATTCCAGTGATCGCGAACGGCGAGATTTGGACGATTGAAGATTTCAATCGCTGCCGCGAAGAAACCGGCTGTATTCATTTTATGATTGGCCGAGGAGCACTTGCCGTTCCTAATCTTGCGAGAGAAATGAGACATGCGCTTGGAATTCCTCGCATCACGACACCGAATCCAATTACTTTTCCTGAAAATACACTCGCGCAAGGGTGGGCAGATATTTTTGAGATCTATTATTCAGTAGAGCCCTCATCAAAAAAGATAAAGCAATGGACGCGCTACTTGGCTCAAAAGAGAACCTTGAGTTGGTGGAATGAAATTAAGGCGATTGAATCATCGCAAGAAATCTTGAGTCGTATGAAACGATTTCAGGAAGCGGCATCATTTTCTGAGCACGCTTAAGAATATCTAATGCAAATTTTGCTTTCACTTCTGGATCGCCGTTGTATCGCTCGAGTGCAACTTGATACACGCGTATTTTCGCTCCGTGAGTTGAGGAAAGCGCGAGATTCAATTTTAATAAAATCGCGCCCATGACGAGTCCGGTGGCCGGTGACTTTGCGACGAGTCTCTTCCATGCAGAAATATTTTTCTCAGTAATTTGATCGGGAACCTGTGCCGCGAACTCTGGATTGCAATTTTTCACGAGCGCGCGTAAGTGATCAAGTCTACGAAATGAATGCGGGTTCAGACGGTCGAGCACCTCGTGAATCCCAATGCGGGTCATTTGAGTGAGGCCAACCGCACCTCGAAAGCTTCGTGCCACGGGTTTAAAATTAGATTCTCTCCAAATGAGAGAAGTAAACACGACTGGATCAATTTTGTAGCACTGCGCAACCTGAACGACTTGACGGGTAAGAAGGTTGGATTCCTCAATCGTGATCCCTTCGTGCATTGGATTCGCCCGGTTCAAAGCCTCTTGAACGATTCGATGAAGGTCCCTCTTAGAATAGAGCCCGGTGTTGAACGCAAAGTCTCTTTCAATTTGAAAACGAACTTGGTCTGTTCGGGAGATCGGGTCGTCAGAAGAAACGAGCGCCGAATACGTGGGACGCATCAAGACTGATGCGACCATTACTGCAAAAACAACTGCTTTAAACATCGAAGTGGAACATACGCAGAGCACCCACATCTGCCAACCGCAGCGCAGCATTTCTTCAGTCATGTATTGCAAGATTTACCCGAAGTCATGACGCCACCAATTCCTGGATTTTATATTGCCGCGCATCAAGACGTGGGAATGCTGTGAGTTAAATTGAGGCATGATTGGTACGAACATTGCCGTTCACAAGGCAAACAAAGCCAAAATGCAAAAATTACTCACTGCAAAATATTTTGCTTTAGAAGACTATTTTAGTGACAATAAAGAGATGAAACCCATTTCTCCCGAACTGATTCAGGCCTTTCAAAGAGACGGAGTGGTCTGCCTGAGAAATGCATTCGACAAGAAATGGCTTGATACAATTTCAAAAGATATAGTCAGTTCCTAAAAGGTTCTCATCGAGAAAAGTTGGCGGATTTGACTGCGCGAGCGCAAAATCGCGAAAGTAAAGATCAGGCAAAAGGAATGTACGTGCTCCCCGACTTTCATGACTTCCCCAACGAGTTTGAGTTTTTAAGTTGGGATTTAGAGCCGGGTGATTGCCTCATTTTTCAAATTGATATTGTTCACTATGCTTATGGCAATACTTCGAATCGACGTCGACGCGCACTTAGCACTCGTTGGTTTGACGATGGCTGTACCGTCGATGAGAGCAAACCTCATATTCTTGGAAAGGCAAAAATCCTTCAATTTATTGAGAATTGTGGATTTAAATGGAACGGAAATACGAACAATCCACTCTTTCCAAAATTCATATTCAACAAACGCTGATTCGGCTAGGATGGGAACGTGGAATCTCACTCCCTTCGCGATTTATGCTTTGTCTTAAAATCGATGCCCTACAAGGATCGTGATCTCATCGTCGTCCTTTTCTCTGAACAAAAAGGCAAACTCAGCGCAATCGCCAGAAACGGGGTTCAATCCCGCCGTTTTGGTGGCAGCCTCAACCTCTTTACCGCCTCTGATTTTGAAATCGACGCTCGCACCATTCGCCTGAGCGAAATGACCGACGAATCTTTAGTGCAAATTTCCTCGGCAAATCAGCGGCATTCTTTAGAAGCGCTTCCAAAACACTTCGAGAAGCTGTCAGCTGCGTCTTGCCTCAATGAACTACTCCTACGAGGGCTTCCTTCTCATAAGCCTGCAAATGAAGTCTTCAAGCTCTATAGTAATTGCTTGATGGCGATAGACGAATCACCGCCAGAACTCGCCATTGCAATCGTAAATGCGTTCATCTTGAAATTTACTCAGTGGCTGGGAGTACAGCCTTCGCTCACTCGTTGTATCGCGTGTGAAAAATCTCTAGCGGAAGTTGCGGGCGATGAAGTTTATCCCCAAGTTTCAAAAGGTGCGTGGATTTGCAAAGATTGCCTCCCGGAACGCGGAAAAAATGGTTTGAGCAAGGGATTAATGATGGATGCTTATCAGGCAATGCTAAACCCGATTCGCAAAACCAAGTTTGAAGCTTCACCCAAAGAACACGAAAAATTGTTTGAATTTTTGGAGCAGCATTTGATGTATTTTGTGCCGGGGCTAGATCGAGCGCCATTGACATCAGCGCGCTTTTTGAAAAACCAAATTTCGTTGGCTTAATTAAGATTTTAAAATTTTATCGACTGCCGCGAGAAAAGTTTTTTCATCACCTGGTTTAATCAAGAAACTTTCTTTTAATCCAGCATTTTTACCGGCTTGGTAATCACTCTCACGATCACCAATGATAAAAGATTCATTCAAATCAATATTGTGTTTCACCGCCGCCTCCAAAATCAACTTTGGCTTTGGTTTACGGCATTCACATTCTTCATCGGGAGAATGAGGACAAACGGTAATATCATCCAATTGAATTTGTGCTTGTTCTTGAAGGAGCCGATTGAGCTTTTCATGAATTGCGGTGAGCTGATCCCAGGTAATGTGGCCACGGCCAATTCCCGACTGGTTGCTCACCAAAATAAGCATAAAACCTGCCTTTTTAAGACGCGCAAGCGGCTCAATCACCCAGGGATAAAGATAGAAATGATTAGGGTTATTGAGGTAGCCAGTATCGGGGTTAAGCGTCTCGTCGCGATCGAAAAAAACGGCCTTTGCCATGGGGTTGAGTTTAGCATAAAGTAGCTTTACACGGTATGTTTTCTCTTCGTTCGCTCAAAAGCCTCGCGCCTTTTATCAAGCCTTTTAAGAAGTGGCTCTACCTGAGTCTCTTCATGGCCATTCCACTTTCTTTGCTGCGCGCTGGTCCGGTGCCGTTAATCAAATACTTTTTTGATGACGTGCTGGTAAATAAAAATGGCGCAATGTTGCTTTGGATCCCTCTTGCCTACGTTGGCCTTTCGATTCTCAATTTACCAATTCGCTTTTTACACTATTACGCGGTTCGCATCGTCGTGATCAATGTGAATCAAAAAGTGCGTGAGCGCCTGTATGAACATTTAATTAACCTTTCGACCGATCATTTTAGTGAACAAAAAGCAGGCGTGCTTCTTTCTAGAATCACTGCAGACCCTCAAAATCTAGATAGTGGAATCGCCGCCGTAAACGTTCTTCTTCGCGAGCCAATCACTTTTCTCGCACTCTTGGGTTACACGCTTTACATGAATTGGAAGCTCACGCTTCTTACCTTTGCAATCGTTCCGTTGCTTGCGCTCGTTTTTGCGAATACCGGCAAATACATCAAAAAGAAAATCGCCCAATACCAAGAACAAAATGGAGAATCCTACAGCACCATCCAGGAGTCGATTGGTGGCATTCGGATCATTCATCTTTTTAATCTTCAGGGAACTTCGGTTGAGAAGTTTTCAAAGCAGTTAGCAGAAATTTCAAAATTACTTTTAAAGATTTCTAAAATTGAGGAGCTTGCTTCGCCGATGGTAGAGCTCGTGACCTCTTTTGCAATTGCATTGATTTTATATTTTGGTGGGCTTTCGGTGATCAAGAGTCACATGACCTCGGGTGATTTGGTCGCATTCTTTACTGCATTTGGAATGATGATTAATCCTATTCGGCAAGTGAGTGACATCAATACCAAACTTCACGGTGCTGCGGCGGCTATGGAACGAATTAATGATTTCCTTTCTTGGGAGCCGAAAATTAAGGATGCGCCGAATGCAGTGGGAATTTCGCACCTTCATTCAGGGATTGAGTTGAAGAATGTAAACTTTGCTTATCCTGGTACTGATCGCGCGGTTTTAAAACAAGTGAACTTTAAAATTCCGAAAGGGAAAACGATTGCATTGGTTGGGCAAAGCGGATCGGGAAAAAGTTCAATCGTGCAATTGCTCACTCGCCTTTACGACATTCAAAGTGGTGAAATCTTAGTCGATGGGAAAAATATTCGTGATTTAAAAGTTCACGATTGGCGAAATCAGGTTGCGGTCGTGAGCCAAGATGTTTTTCTTTTTCATGACACTATTTTTAATAATATTCGCATGGGGAATTTAAATGCGAGTACCGATCAGGTTTTTGAAGCTGCAAAAAAAGCTTTTGCCTTTGACTTCATCAAAGGATTACCCGAGGGGTTTGAAACCATCGTCGGAGACCGCGGATTAAAACTTTCGGGCGGTGAAAGACAGCGAATTTCTATCGCACGCGCATTTTTGAAAAATGCGAATTGCTTGATTCTTGATGAGGCAACTTCGAATCTGGATAACGAGTCTGAAAAAATTGTTCAGCGCACACTTGAGACTCTCATGCAAAATAAAACTACTCTAGTAATCGCTCACCGCCTCAGCACTATTCAAAACGCTGATGAAATCATTGTGATGAAAGAGGGGCGCATCATTGAGCAAGGTCATTACCAAGAGCTCATGGGCCACAATGGGGAATTCAATCGCCTTGCCACTATCGCTGGGATGCAGGCTTAATCAGTAAAAGGATCAAAAATGAAAATCGCTGTTTTAGCTACATTTACGCTGTTTTTATCGAATTTTTCTTGGGCTCAAAATTCAAACGAAGACCTCGATTTTCTAAAGCAACTCGTTTCAATTAGCTCTGGAACTGCCGATCATCAGGGGGTGGCCAAAGTTCAAGACGCGGTTGCAGAAAAATTAAAAGCTTTGGGAATGACAGTGCAATTGATTGACAATCCCGCCGGCAAAGACACTTCTGCCCCAATGCTCGTTGCCGAGCTAAAAGGCACTGAACCCAAATTCATTACCTTGGTTACTCATGCCGACACTGTTTTTGAGAAATTGAATCCGTTCACCCTTTCTTCTGACGGTCTTACTGCTCACGGCTCGGGAGTAATCGACAATAAAGGCGGCCTCGTTCTTGGAATCGCCGCGCTTCGAGATTTACTAAAAGAAAAAGACCGCCGTTACTCGCTTCGGATAATTGTCTCTCCCTGCGAAGAAATCGGATCCCCCGGCTGGGCACCTCTCTTTAAAAAATTCTCAGAAGATTCAATTTTCTTAATCGGCCTTGAACCTTCTCTCGATAACGGAAATTACGTCTCTGGAAGAAAAGGAGTTCGCTGGTACGACATTCACATCGTCGGAAAAGAAGCCCACGCAGGTGCGCACCACGATGAAGGAATCAACGCTTGCCAAGACCTCGCGATCAAAATCGCCGCGATGCAAGCGCTCACTGATTACAAAAAGGGCAATACGGTTAGCATTGGAAGAATCGATGGCGGAAAAGACAAGTTTAATATTATCTGCGGCGAAGCAGAAGCGAAAATCGATACTCGTTTTAGTACTCCTGAAAACGCGAAAAAATTATTCGCCCAAATTGAAAAGATTTTAAATCATTCAAATGTTGAATCAGCAAAATCTCATGAGAAGACCACTACTCGTTTTGATAATCCAGTTGATACTGCTCCTTTACCTGAATCAATGAAGACAAAAAAACTCATGAAAGAATTTGCAAAGTTGGTAAAGGGACTTGAAGGAAAAGAAATAAACGGCGAATTTTCGGGCGGAGTTGCTGATCTTAATCAAATGGTTTCAAAAGACTCCCTCATTGCTGATGGAATGGGACCGACCGGCGGCGGTGTGCACACGAATGAAGAATTTCTTACGGTAAGCTCTTTAAAAACCCGCACTCAGGCATTGACTCAGTTTTTGAAGTATCTTGATCAAAATATTACACCGTGATACCTAAAAACCTATTATGAAGAAAACTTTTATTTCACTATTTCTGATGATGTTTTTCGCTTTTCAAGCAAACGCTACCGACCTTCAGGGCTTTGGAATTATCAGGGAATTTGGTGGAACCGATAATGCCGCAATGTTTGGTCTATTGGCACCCGCAGGAACAAACCTTCAAATCTCAAATATTACCGGTCCAGCTGGATACAAAGGGACTTTTACTTTGGATCAGACGGCAATGACGAATATGTTCGCACAGTCCTCGAACCCGATGTCTCAGCAAGAACGAAGTGACATTATTTCCCAATACAACGGGGCTCAGGTGATCTATTTTGAAGGGTATAATGCGACTCTTTGCACCTACAACGAAATTGAGTACAACATCGAAGTCAGTGGGACGCTCGACGGATCACCCTTTAGTGCAACTTTTCAATTTATCGCTCTTCCTAGCTCGAACGGCGACTGTGGCTACCACGAATTTACAACGATGATCCAAAACTAAAATACTCGCGCCCGCTTCTTTTCTCACTTTATCGAGTCGTGCCAAGCTTGACACGCGTACAAAATTTCGACAGCGAAGACTCCCATAGACCTTTCGAATTGAAAGGACTGGGCATGTTTCGTGCAGTTCACTACCGCATGCAGACAAACAAAAATATACAATTATTTTCGTTGCGAGAAATTCCCATCACTCCCAAACTGACGGTTCAAGATCTGTTTCAGCATGCGAATGGATCACTTCGTTACAACAACATCAACGATCTCGCTCATAGCGGTCCTCAGGCGCTACAATGGTTTATCGACCGTTCGAATACTTTATTTAGACAAAATGGTGGAGGACAGACGCATCGTCTTTCGCTTTCTTATCTCTCGGTCCTATGCAGGGATTTGAATGAAAACGAGTCAAAAGCGTTTCCAATTTATGACTTCATTCGTTTCAGGATCGACGGGACTGAAAAATCAGGTTACGGAGTGATGTTTTCATCCCAGCTTCGTGAATATTATCGTGATCAACTAGAGTCGAGCAAGTCACCCTTCGACAATTCAATCGATCGTGTGTTTCTGAATTCAATTTTTACAAAAACATCTCCAAGTACCGGAATCCTCGAATCCTACCCAATTCTGATGCTACCAAGAACATCGAGTGAAGCGGTTTCACTGACAGACGCATACATGAAACGATTGGGTCTCGTGACCACAATCTCACAGCCAGCCGCTTCGCAGTTTCCGTTTCGTTACCTTTCCAAAAGCACGTTCGAAACCATCGACCCCGAAATCTTTGCTGCCGCATCCTCAATAGGACAAGCCATGTTTGAAATAGTGAGGCCACATCTGTACCCGATGGACGAGAGTGAAAAGCCGAATTTCAATATGCAACACCTGCTCGACATCAAATGGACTCAGCATAAAAAGGCGAAAGAATGGATCCATCGGCACGTGAGCCTAGTCGAAAGGTTACTAGTCCTGCAATCCATAGAGAGACCGGCCGAGTTGGATTCTTTGATTCATACGGGATAAACTTCCAGTTGCCCAAGCATTAATTCGAGAAGGAGCAAATGTAAATCAAACGGATGTAAAAGCTCTCATTATTCAGGCGAGTGGATACTAAATTTCAAATCGTGCCCGCAACGTCAACGTGCTCTCTTTCGTAAGTGTAGTCGTATTGGGCGGCGTTGCTGGAACACTCGTCGTCGTGTAGTTTTGATACCCGTAAGTAAAATCCATCACAAAATTTTCGCAGATTCGATATCCTAAAACCGCACTAGGATTTATGTGGAATGGATATTGAAAAGACGTCGTCACGGGCGTAACCGCCTGATTCGTCTGATTATAGGAATAAGGAAGATCGAAAGCGAGCGAACCTTGTAAATAGAAGTCTTGCGTAAGATGAAAACGATCGTAAGCGGTCATGGTGAGAAGCAAAACTGAATCACGATCGTAAGAAGAATCTGGAGTTACCGGATTCACTCCGTTTCCAGAAAAATCTCGCGTGAGGGTCGCATTCAATTCCACATCATTCATCGGGAAAATCCAATAAAGCGCTCCCGTCAAACTGGTCGTTCCAAATCCTCTGCCATCATTCCCTTCTTGGGTGGTGACTGCTACCGTGTGAGTGGTCCAAGAGGGAGAAACGATGAGATTTACATCGCCTGAAAATCCCATCGCGGGTGCATTGATAAAACGATACTGAAGTTGAAACGTGGGATCTGATAAACCAGATGAATCGGTCTGACTAATTGCTCCGGTCGTTGCATGCGTCGTATCGGTCCAACGGTGCGTTTCCCATGTCTCTGCAATTCCAAATCGTAATCCATCAAGGGGTAAACCATAGGCTACATTTAAATCAAACTGTGTCAGTTGAGTTGCAGTGGTGTTTCCAGGGTTCGTACCAGTCGTTGAATTACTAGTATCAATGGGAACGTATTGAACATCTGGAGCAAGAGAGAGTCGTCCCGGATGAGGATAAAAGTTTAAACGAGTTAAGTCCTGAGAAGGGGAATCGGCGAAATTTTCTGCGGCGTAAACGGAAATGGAGAGAGGTTGGGTAATCGTCAAAGTAGCGAGTAAAATAAAAGGTAGCTTCATATCCCGAAACGCTACTCTAGATTCAAAAGAAAAAAAATTAAATGTTGATGATCACCACCAAAAACTTAACGCGCCGTTTAGCCGACAACGGCGAAGCATCGCATTCTTAATGCGGGCTCAGTACCGAAGATCGCAATTCATCTAAAATCTGTTTCGCGCGCGACAAGCTAATTCGTTTCTCAGTCGCGAGTGCACGAGCAAGTTCACTCTTCAAACGAGGAAGTTCTTTCTCATTCGCTCCAGCGGCAAGGGCCAAATTCGCGGCATGCAACCGCATGTGTCCTTTTACAATTCCTACCGTCGAGAGCGCTTTTAGCGCGCCCAAATTCTGAACTAATCCGGTGGCCGCACAAATTCTCGCTAAATCATCAGCAGACTGAATGCCCATGATCTTGCTCGCCAGTCTTGCCGTAGGGTGAAGCATCGTTACGCCACCGACCGTGCCCACTGCGAGCGGTGCGAGGAACTCACCGATCAACGTTGTTCCTTCAGCACGCCAGTCGGTAATGGGCTGGTAACTCCCTGAACGAGTCGCGTACGCATGAATTCCGGCCTCAACCGCGCGCCAATCGTTACCGGTGGCAATCAGAATTGGGTCAATACCATTGAGCACACCTTTATTATGGGTCGCCGCTCGGTATGCGTCTGTTTTTGCAAATTGAGTGGCTTCCTGAATTCCAAGAGCGGTCTCTTCATCTAAATTTTCAATGACCACTTTCGCATAAGCCATTTTGCTATCCACTAAATTTGAGAGAATGCAGAGTCCAACTTTCTCTTCAGTTAATTCTTCAATCACGCCCTTGAGGCCTTCACACACTTGATTGATGAGATTTGCTCCCATCGCATCGCAAGGATCGCACATCACGTGAATCACCAGCATTTTGCCCTGACCATCTTCGCGGTCTAAGCTACGAAATTGAAGTTCTTTCACTCCGCCACCGCGAGCAACGAGGCCCGGTACAATCTGATTCGCTTCAACAATGAGTTCAAGCTTATGTTCATTCAGCGACTTGAGCGCGCCGTCTAAATTATTCACACGTGGAATTTGGATTTGACCGATGATCAATCGTCCGCGCGCTTCTGTGGTAATTTTTGCGCCCATCTTACGAAGCCATTTTGCAGTAGAACTCACAGCCGCGATAATTGACGTCTCTTCAACCGCCATGGGAATGAGAACATCTCGTCCATCAATTTGAAAATAAGTGGCCACTCCAAGTGGCATTGGGAAAACACCGATAACGTTTTCAATAAAATGTTCGGCTGTTTCAATCGGGAGCGCATTCACGCCTTTTAAAATTTGAAGCTCTTGTGGATCTAAATCACACCACTGAGCTAAACGCGTTTGGCGCTCTTCAAAAGGAAGGCGGTGAAAATTCTCAAGTAAATCTTCAAAACGCACTTAGAAAACCCCTCTCAGGCTATTCGAGTTTAAACTTCCTACGTCTTTGGTATTGGTACAAAATAAAGCAACTTTGAGCTCTTGTTCGATGATTTGCATCCAAAGTTCGAGAGATTTTTCGCCAGCTAGAGCAGCCGCAAGCGCGGGCTTCGCAAATCCGATTCGCTTTGCACCCAGAGCAATGAGCTTCGCCGCATCTAATCCACTGCGAACGCCGCCGCTCGCCCAAACTTCGGTAGGTGAACGCAATGTTTGTTCGGCATGCAGAACGGACTCTACCGTGGAGATGCCCCAATTTTTAAAAGTTCCACCCATTACCGAAGAAACGGAATTCGCGGAAGCGCGTTTACCCTCGATACGACCCCAATGAGTTCCACCGAGGCCACTCACATCAACTGCAAATAGTTTTAAACGAGAAAGTTTTTCAAGTGCAACTTCGCTCATGCCAGAGCCCGTTTCCTTTACGATGATAGGAATCGAAGAGATCTCAGAAAGTTTTTGAAGCGCATCCCATGAACCTTTGAAATTTGGAGTCCCTTCTGCTTGAATTGCTTCTTGAAGTGGGTTTAAGTGAATCGCGATCAAAACTGCGTTCATTTGATTTGCAATTTCGTTAATTCTCGCCAGAGTTCCGTTTTGATTTGCTTCAATCACTTGAGCGATTCCAAAGTTGGCGATCAGTTTCAGCGATGAATACCGTTTGCTCAATTCAAAAATAGAGGCGTCGCTGTAGTTTTTATTTTCAAGTTCGCGTCTTTGAGAGCCCACGCCCATGAGCCAACCGCGATTTGCGGCGAGTGCACCGAGGGTAAGATTTATCTTTTGCGCATTCTCATGACCGGCTGTCATCCCTGAAATAAAAAATGGAGTCGCGAGCGGGCGATCCAGAAAGCTCGTCTCAATAGAAACTTCATTCAAATTTAAGTCGGGAAGCGAATCGTGTAGAAGTTGAACCTGATCTAAACCGGTTAATCCACTCGCCTCATTTTCTGGGTCGAGCGAAAGGTGGATGTGATCGTTTTTGCGACTGATAAACTGCTGATGTAATGAAAGATTTTCGGATTTTTCGCTCATGAGATTTAACCCGTTTATAACACAGGATTAAATGAATTTCATTCGATTTTAAACAATGCTAGCCTAGGCCGAATGCCAGAATTTCCTTCAAATTTTCAATCACGATTACTCAGTTGGGTTAAGGTCTCTCAACCCCAAAATACCGTGCTAAATCAAGCCATTCACTATGCCCTGGCTGGTGCCGGAAAGCACCTTCGGCCACGCTTTGTGTATGAATCGGGGGCACTCGTGAGCCTTCCAGAAACGGTGCTCGAACCGGTCGCTTTTGCACTTGAAATGGTTCATGGCTTCTCGCTCGTGCACGATGATTTACCTTGTTTAGACAACGATGATTTTAGGCGCGGAGCTCCTACCACCCACAAAAAATTTGGTGAAGCACAAGGCTTGCTTGCGGGCGATGCGCTTCTTGCTTTTGCATTTGAAACCTTTGCACACGCGGCCCCAAGCGTGAATCCCTCTGCATACCAAAATGCGTTTTTGTTTTTCTGCAAATCGATTGGCAGCAAAGGAATGATTGGCGGCCAATCACTTGAAGTCGAACTCAAGGAACCTACTACTCAGCAATTTCTTCACATTCAATCCTTGAAAACCACCGCACTTTTTCGCGCGAGCATTTTGATTCCACTTTTACTTGCAGGAAAAAATGAAGCCGATCCGCTTTATCAAAATTGCCTACATTACGCCGACGCATTTGGATTCGCCTTTCAGATCGCCGATGATCTCGAAGATGAAATTCAAGATGCTGCTCAGAAAAATAAAAACATTCTCAGCCTCTATGGTCGGGAAGTAGCCATTAAAATGGCGCACGAAGGTTTATCTCAAGCGCCCATTTCGTCCTCATTTAGCGCCACTGCACTTCTGATTCAAACGCTAGCGTCAAAAAGATAACATTCAAAAAATATCTCGTTTATACCGAAAGTATTAGAGATGAGTACGTGTAAATTCACGAGATATTTGAATCTTTTGAATGCGACCCTTTGTTTGGGTTTTGCATACGCGTTCCCCGTGGCGAATGCACAAGATGCTTCGCCCACTCCTTCTGCGATCAACAATTATCAATACCAAGGTGAATCTACGTTCAACACCAACAACCTGCTTGATCCAAAAATAAAAGCTGCGCAAGCGAACAATACTTATCATCTCTTGAACGCACAGGAACAAAATAATAATGCCGGAACCAACAGTGCACTCACCCTGAGTGATCGACTTGCGGTTGGGCAGGCGCGCGCCCAAGAGATGGTGAACCTATTGAAAGACGCAGAAATGCAACAAGCCCTCAAAAAAGTTACCAACAATGGAAAAGATATTGTGCAAGCGAATCCAGAATTAAAAAACCCGGCCACCATGGTAGCGGGTGCTGTTGCACTTTGGTACGGGCGAACCGTAAAATTAATCAAAGGTGAAGAGGTCACGGTCTATTCTAAAGTTACTGCAAGAGATCGTTCGGGAGAATTTTCAATGCAATCGCCGCTCCTGGATGGAAAACTGCAATTTGATCCGGGCAACGGAGCAAGTCTTTCTTTGAATCGAAAAATTTCATCAATCGATTCCAATGCGCAAATTGGGTACAACCCAAAATATCAAGCTTTCACCAGCTCATTTTCACACAATATTGCACCTCACCTCGATCTCTCATTCGGATCAGCCATGCTCCCTGCGTACAACAACCAGGTTGATCAAAATGCAAAGATTGAATACCGAATCGATTTTTGAAAGGCACCGATGGCTAAGAAAAAAGAAAGACCCCTCACCAAAGAAGAGCTTCAGTTAAAAATTAAAACTGAACGCACTCCCCATTGGTTTCATTCGGAGCCACAATTTTCGCTCATTCGCACCGCAAATGGATCTGAGTTTTTTACGCTCACTGAATCGGCTGAAACTCAAACCCTTGCCGTTTTTTTACTCGATGTAGGTGACTATGCAACGGAACGGGTCTTAGAAATTATCGACCTCTGGAAAGAGCGTTACAAAGCCCTGGGTTGGAAGCCGGTGCTTGTTTTTCAGCAAAAATATCTCTTCATCAAGAATCCCAAGTTCTTTGAACGGTATAGAAACTTTGCGCATTTTTCTTCGACCGCAATCTATGTGGATCCGTTTGGAGAAATTCATGAATGGGCGAAATCTACCTTAAAACCATCGGTGCTTCTCATGAATCAGGGAAAGATTTTTTATAAAGAAGAGCTTTTGCCGAATCTGGGTGATCAGCTGCTCAAGCTCGAAGGACAACTTCAAGAAGCGCTTCGTTTTGATGATCCGGGTTTACCTCTCTCCCTACTTGAGAATTATAATATTCATTCCCCGATCGATCACCAATCTATTTTGGCAAAAGATCTCTCGGTTACGGGTCAATGGCTCGAAGGTCGAGGTTCGGTGATGACCGAAGATCTGCAAGCAACCGCCACTCTTCCCTTTAAGGGAAAATCTTTTAGATTAATTTTGGATTTGCATCCGCAAGCGCGAGAAAATGCAAAACTGGTGGTGACCTTTAATGATCAACCGCTCTCAACTCTATTTATTGGTAAAAATGTAAAGCTCGATGAAAAAGGAAACACTTTTATCGATGTAAATCGCACGACGGGTGCTTTTGATATTATTGAATCAGAGCAAGAACGAGAAGGAAGCATTAAAATATTTTTCTCGAACGTTCTTGAAAATCCCATTATTTTTTATGAAATTAGATCTGCCTAAATAGCCACTATTGGTTTTCGCCGTTCCCATTTTCATTTGGATTATACGACTTGTGAATTTGCTGTTGAAAAATTTCCTGCACAAACTGCAATCTTTCGGGCCTTTTTTCTAATTGCGAATAATGCCCAACCCATGCCACCACTTGAGTTCGTACCGCTTCATCATGATCAAAACGCGCTCTTTGAAGTTGATCGTAGAGAAGATCTAACACTTCGACTGAATTTGGATTTGCATCTGCGGTCTGGAATAGATTTTCCATTTCCTGAGTCCAGCTGCCATCGCGCTGAAAATTTTCCTGCGTCCAACGTTGTCTTAAGGTTTGAACCATGTCCATGGTCGCATTGTTTGCGACTTGACTCGAAATCGAAGTTCCGATCGGTTTCGTAGGTTGAATAGACGCTGGATTACGGCGTGACTCTGCCAATTGAGGTTGGGTTTGAATAAAGTTTGCGAATTGTTTTACGTCGTGAAGGGCAGACTCATCTGATTTTACGTTGTTAGAATAGATGACGGGATCGCCTCTTAAAATGAAGAAACCAAGCACGGGAATAAGAATCGCAAGTGTAAAAACAAGGGCCTTCATACCTCAGTAGAGGATATCACAGCTTTTAAATTTCTTTGAAAATCATCGTATTTTACCCGCGAAAGTGCGGTTCCAGCGACACGTTTTTGATACTCTTCTGGTGTCTCTTTACTCAAGATCGTCAAATCTTTAACAAGATACGCGGCCGATTCTTCAGACTCGGCAGATTTTGCCGCTTTCGTATTGTAAGGGCAAACCTCTTGGCAAATATCGCATCCGGCAACAAACCCTTTGGTATCAATTTTTTGTTCCCAGGTACCGCGCTTTTCTAGCGTGAGGTAGCTAATGCATTTTTTTGATTCTAAATAATGAGGCTCGGTAAATGCTTGCGTCGGGCAACTCTGTAAGCAGCGAGTGCAATTTCCGCAATAGTCTTTTAAGCGTGTGGGCGATTTTTCAAATTTTGCGTTAGTGAAGATCACGCCCAAAAATAAATAACTTCCGAGCTGAGGATGAATCAAGAGTGTATTTTTCCCGATCCAACCCAAACCGGTGAGCACCGCCCATGTCCTTTCTAAAACTGCACTCGTATCAACGCAAACTTTGTAAGAAAAATTTTCTGGAAATTGCAAAGTGGATTTGAGCTGCTCCATCGTTCGCTCTAAATCCTGTTTCATATTTTCGTGATAATCGATTCCATTTAAGTAGCGTGCATATCTCACTTCACCGGGTGCTGAACTTCCCACGGGTTGTGCAGCATAAGGTCTTGCAACGGCGATCACGCCTTCGAGCTCAGGGAAAACGAGCTTCGGATTAAGTCGGCGGTCTAATCCACGCTCTAAATATTTCATTTGGTCGTGAGATTGATTCGCTACCCATTTTTCATAACGGCTGGCGTGTTCTTGATAGATTGGCTGCGCGAGTGAGTAGTCAACCGCGCCGACCAAAGGAAATCCATTTTGGTGGAAGGTGGATTCGAGGGATGAAAAATTAATGAACGACATTATTCAAACGACGCGCTCACGGTTGTCTTCACGGCGCTCGATGCCTTTTTTAATGGCTGTGGTTAAACCCGCCACTGCAATTAACGCTGGCTTAGTCACGCGCACGAACCTAGCCACGAGGTCTTGCTGTGCAAGTTCCGTAATCTCGACGAGCACTAAATCACCCGGCGCAAGAATCAGCGTTTCATCCTCGCCAAGATCATTGATCAGCACACGTCCATCAATCTCTTGCGCTTGAGTGGGCATACGCGCTTGAATCAAAAGTTCACTCTCAGGCGCTTTGCCTTCGATCATCACTTCTACTTGAGTCCCAATGAGTGCAGCAAGCTTGCCCTGGCGTTGAGTCTGAAGAATCTCAATGAGCTTCTTCTTACGCTTCCGTTTTACCGTCGGTGCAAGTTGCTCGTCCATTTCGGCAGCTTTGGTTCCTTCTTCTTTAGAAAAACTAAATACGCCGACGTGATCTAAATCGAGTTTTACCAAGTCATCGCAAAGCTCTTGAAATTCAGCATCGGTTTCGCTTGGGAAGCCGACGATGATCGACGTACGAATCACTAAGCCTTCAATTTTCGCGCGAAGCTTTTGAGTCAAATCATAAAGCTTTGCTTTAGAGAGGCGACGATTCATGTGTTTCAACACACGGTCGTTGGTATGTTGAATTGGCATATCCAAATATTTTACAATCTTTGGCTCGCGGGCAACGATGTCTACCAGCTCATCTGAAAACGCATCGGGATAAACGTAGTGTAAGCGAATCCACTCAATGCCTTCAATTTTGCATAATTGTGGCAAAAGCATTTCAAGATTCTCTTTGTACTTCCATTCCATTCCGTACTCGGTCAAGTCTTGGGCGACGAGATTTAATTCTCGAACGCCTTCTGACGCCATTCTCATCGCTTCTTCAACAAGTGAAGCGATGGTGCGCGAGCGAACGTTACCGCGAAGAGTTGGAATAATACAAAATGCGCAACGACGGTTGCACCCTTCTGAAAGTTTTAAGTAACCGGTGTATTGAGGGCCGGTGTGCATGCGCGCATCTTTTTCGGTGTGAATGAACGCCGGAAAATCGATGTAAGCACGTTGTGGTAGCGGAGCACCTTGTTCAAGCGCGTGTTCGTGAGCATCAAGCAATTCAGTAATTTTATGATATTGGCCCGTGCCAATCATGAGATCCACTTCAGGCATTTCTTTTTCAAGTTCTTTTGCGTAACGCTGAGGAAGACAGCCCGAAACGACGAGTGCTTTACAGCTACCTTCTTCTTTAAAGTTCGCCATTTCTAAAATAGTTTCGATTGATTCTTCTTTTGCCGCTTGAATGAAAGAACAGGTGTTCACGATAATGACTTCAGCGTTTTCTGGAGATGCTGCTATTTCATAGCGGCTATTTTTCAGTTGGCCAAGCATGACTTGTGAATCTACTAAATTTTTAGGGCAACCGAGCGACACGAAATAAACAGAAGATTTCTTTTCAGTACTGATCATAATTCCTAATCTCTAAAATTTCCGAATTGCATCGGGACTTTCAATTTTTCTTGTTTTTCTTTGAGGAGCGCAATTGCATCTTGAAGATCGTCGCGATTTTTACCTGTGATGCGAACCTTCTCGTCTTGAATTTGCGCCTGAACTTTTAATTTTGAATCTTTAATCGCGCCAATCACTTCTTTGCCTTTTTCTTTTGAAATTCCAGCTTGCACGATGATGGTCTGGCGAACTCCCCCGCCGAATGAAGATTCAAGCGGTTTGTACTCAAGCGACATGAGTGAGATCCCGCGTTTAATAAATTTTCCTTGAAGCACTTCTTTTAAACTATCTAACTTTTTTTCTTCAGAACAAACGAGAGTAATGGTCTTTGCCTTCAGGTCTAACTTCACTTCCGTTTTCACATTTTTAAAATCAAAACGCGTAGCAAGTTCTTTCACCGATTGGTTTACGGCGTTATCAACTTCTTGCCAATCCACATCGGCGGTTACGTCAAACGAAGGCATAGTTTCCCTTTCTCTGTTATGTCGCGTATTTATACTGATTTTGTGTATTTTGGTCAAGAAAAGAAGCACAAAAGGAATGCTGCAGTTTTGTTCGTTTTTTTCATTTAGTTACGGTGAGTTATAGGCGAAAGACTTTTCTAAAAACTTGGGTTATGAACAAAGAGTGCGATTCAACATTTTCACGCTTATTTTTTTACTTCTCTCGAATCGGGCTCAAGCGCTCACCGCTTCTGATTTAAAAACGGGAGACGTGCTGCTTCAATCGGTTCCCTGTTACATCTGTTCTTTGATCGAGATCGAAGAAGGCGCACCCTATTCTCATTCTGGAGTCGCTTGGGTCGCAAACGATGGCAGTGTTTCAATGAATGAAGTTTGGGTTGACGTTGATCAAATTCCACTCTCTGATTTTCTCGCAAAAAGAAAAGCGCAAACGCAAACCTTAGTCTTAAGAGCCATTGCAAACGATGGAAGCGATTTCGTGATTGATCCCGAATCTCTTCAAACCTTATTCAATCAAAATTTTCTGGGGCATAGCTACGACGAAGATTTTCTTTGGAACAATTCCGATTCAAAGGGCGAAATGTATTATTGTTCTGAACTCATCGCAAAACTTTTGAATTATTTTTTACCAAATCCAATTACTACCAAGCCCATGCACTTTACTCACTACCGCGAAGACTGGATTAAGTATTTTCACGGAACTCCACCCGATGGGCAACCCGGACTTTCTCCAGCGGATTTTACGACGATGAAGCAATTTCGTACGGTTGGCGAGATTTAGCGCTAAAAGAGCAAACTCATTTTCAATTCCCAAAAACGCTCGCCTAGCGCTTGATAAAAGGACGAAGTCTCAATTCCAAAACTTGAAGCGGTGAGAACCAGAGACTGATTCGAATAAGAAACGTCTCCGCCGACATATCCGCCATAAAAACCGCCCTCAGTAGTGAGATCTTTATTTCCTGAAAAATGATGAACTAGCTTCATTTCTCCCGCTAAAAGCGTTTGCGCCTCGGGAAGAAAATCAATTTGGTGAACGTAATCCCAAACGCGTGGGAGCATATCGATTGGCACTGGCTGTTGCCCTGCAATTATCTCTGGGCCAAATTCGGTGGTGTCCACTCTCCATAAATAGGCAGATTCAACTTTCCAACGATTGGTAAATGCTTGGGTGGTGCTAACGCCGTTCCAATCAATATTGATTGAGGTGTTGTAAAAAGTATTGTGAGACTGAAGGGCCATATTCAAGTTTGCATTGTCTGCAACGTTCACGGTTCGCTGAAAATCGAGATCGAAACCAACAGTGTAAATTCGATTTCTCTGAGAGAGCGGGTGATCCAGTAAATCAGTGCTCACCAAGTTAATATAACTCTCGGTCGCGCCACCCAGCCATAGCGTGAACAAGTCGTCATACTGGAGTCCCACGAGCCCCATCATCGAATTCGAACCGCGAAGTTCTGGCACCACAGGATTGTGGGCGATCACGAATGCGTCTTGAGAAACTTCAAGCCGAAGGTTAAAATTTTTGCGATAACAAAAATCACCGCGAAGTGAATTCATCATCTCATCAGGACGACCCAACTGATTCTGAATCGCTTGGGTAACGTCATTCAAAGTTCGATTGTCGTTACCCGCAACTCCAATGATGCCCCACGCGCCTGAAGTTTCAGAATGGTCAAACGAAAATTTGCAACGGGAATTGACCGCAGAATCAAGATCTGGACTAAACGACTCAACAGAATTTGCTTGAGCGAAAATGGCCTGAAATAAGCCTAAAAACATTATAATGCGATTGAGGAGGGTTAACTTTGACAAAGCATCTTTTTTATACTAAATTTGTGTACTTTTGTAAAGAGGAGTTCCCGTATTGTTTTACCCTAAGTTTCATCACCTCCTGTTCTTGGTAGCGCTTCTCACTTTGAGCTGTGCTCCTCGCCTAGAGGAGCGCGCTGAAGACGCTCACGTGATGGCACTCATGGACCAACACAATTACGCAGCCGCAGCCCCTATCCTCGAGCAGCAAGTAAAAAAGAACCCAAATAATGATCGTGCGACCGTTCTTCTTGCCGAGTCTTACTTGGGCGAATCAGGACTTGAACTCTCTTCTTTGCTCTCAAATTTACAATTCAGCCAAGACCTATCTCTCCAGAAACTGATCCCATCACAAATTTCTATTTCTGCCCTCCAAGACAAAAGCATTCTTGATTTTGCAGCCTGCAAGACTTTGGGAACTCAGAAGATTAAAGAACTCAATCTCAAGTGTCTTCCTTTTATTATTTACGACAAATTTCCGAATCCAGATTCTCCTTTTGTAAGGAAAGCCCGAAACCTTCTTGAACAGCATTTTAATAAAGCGAGATCTGCACCCTCAAATGTAAATTTTCTTATCGCTTTCGTAGATAGCAGTTCAGCTCTGGCTCGCCTAAAACTCATCGTCAATGGTCACGGCGACTTTCATCAGTTTAAGCATTTTATTTTAGATGGCGTTGATAGCCTTAAACGCCTACGGTTTTCTTATGCGAAAATTCAAAAGTTTATTTTGGAGCATGCTGAGGCCAAATTTCCTATTTTAGATAAAGATCTCTTCACCGCAGAAGGTGAATTTGATGTGGATCAAGCCGGCAATCTTTTTGGTGCGTGGGTAAAGCAAATCCTCGCCAACCAAAAATATGAAATTCAAAAGACCTCTGAAGAACAGGCAAAAGAGATGATCCAGTCGCTTCCGAGCTTCATGCAGCAAGTTGATTCGAGTCTTTTTGATAATCGCGTGAGCCCAATCCTCTCGCGCGTTTTAAATATGGAAACGGGGGGGAATCAATTGATTAAACTGATTGCTGATCACCGAAGCATTCCAATACCCGTTCTTTCAATCCTTACCTTTTTCGTGGATCATCCGCCGCTTTTTATTCAAGACCTGGTTCAAAGCTTTAAAGCTTCTTGGCAGTCTGAAAGCATGGATTCATTTTCAAATTCGTTGGCCCGCGCAGAAGCCCAGTTAGAGCAACTTGAAAATTTAGAAGGTGCTTGGGTAAATTGGTATCAAAACACTCTGACACCAGATCAACAGACTGCGCTTCTGGATCAACTCTCTGCTACTTTCAGTGGAACACCCCCGACTCAAGAGCAACTTGACCAGACTTATGAGAGCCTACTTTTTACTTTGATGAGTTACTCTCAAACCTACACTCAAAACACGAGCGACCAAGCGAGAGATCTCGCGAATCTCACCACGAGCTGGTTCTCGGCAAATTTTTATCCAATTTCGCCGCGCAATTGATCTACAAAGCCTTGTAAATAGTCTGTTCGTTTTTTTGCTTCTTCTTTCGCAGCGGCAGTGCGGAAGGTTTCTGGAAGTTTGAGAAGCTTCGTAAAAAAATGATCAATTGAATATTTGCGATCATCAAGCTCGCGAGACTTTGCCCAAGGATCATCAGAATTAAAAAGCTCTGCGCCCATCGAGACCCCGGTTGCAATCACACGGTATAATCCAATCGCGCCTAAAGCCTCTAAACGATCTGCATCTTGAAGTGCTTCGCCCAAGAGTGAGCGCGGAGTGCGGCCGGATGAAAAGCTGTGATCCAGAATGGCGTCGCAAATCTCGTTGATCGATTTTGGTGCCCACTCAAGCTCAACCAACCATTCACGTGCTTTTTCACTCGCAAGGCGTGAACTTTCTTTTCGTAGCGGCGAGTTTTTGGGTACCGGAACACAATCGTGCAAAAGCGCTGCAACCGTACAGGCATCTATTTCTTCTCGTGTTGCAACGTGCCTGCGAGTTTTCGATTCCTTTGAATAAATTTCTACTGTCATTCGAGCCACTCGCTCGATGTGAGAAAAATCATGGCCAGCATCAACCGGCTTGATTTGTTTTGCTCGCTCCCAAAGGGTGCGCACTTTTGGATTTTCGATAAGATTTTTTATACGAGTTTCTATTTCTGCGCCCATTCTGGCTTAAAAAAGTAACGTTGAAAGTTTTTGTTCAAGAGTGACCATTTGCCGGCTTGCGTATCTTGCTCAATGAAAACGCGAATCGCATTTACCTTGGAATCAAGATCATCAATCATGTGAACAATGAGCGCCTCAATGCAGGCTGGCTCTTTTGGCGATCCGTATTCAAGCTTACCGTGGTGAGCGAGCACCATGTGTTTTGCTAAAAGTTTCTTTTCTTCGGGAAATTCAACCGGCAATCGACCCGGCTGTGCGTTCAACTCCCGAACTTTTTTATCAATGAGCTCAACACCCATTACTAAGTGACCAATCAAACGGCCCTCGGTCGTATAGTCAGTAGTTTTTTCAAACTGAAGTTCCCAAATTTTTGCTAAATCGTGCATAAAACCGCCCACCAAAAGAAGATCGCGATTCACATAAGGAGAATAATGACTAGAAAGAAAATCCAACATCTTTGCAATCGATACCACGTGCTCAAGCAAACCCACTGGGTAAGCATGGTGCATCGCTTTTGCGGCGGGAGCTTTTTTAAACTTTGCTACAATTTCAGCATCGTCTACAAAAACCGACTCCATCAATGCTTTATAATGGGGATCTTGCATAGAATCGATGATGCCCTTGAGTTCGGCGTAGAGCTTATCAACATTCAAAAAACTGGGTGCAAGGAATTCTTCGACGTTCACTTCATCTTCGCGAAGCACGACTAAATCTTTAATATGAATTTGAACCCTGCCATTGAAGCTGGTGGCGTTCCCCTCAACCTGAACAAAAGAATCACGAGTGGCTTGGGCATTGAATTTTGGAACATTATCAAAAATACGCGCCTCAACATCACCCGTTTTGTCGGTCAAAATGATGTTCATGTAAGGCTTCCCGGTCTTGCCCGTTGCGACAGCGCTGTATTTAATCAAGAACGGACTTGAAACTCGATCTTGTTCTTTGAGCGTCTTGGAAAACTGAGTTTTTGGGTATTTCATAGGTAAAAATTAATGTACTCTAAAATCAAGATGAAACAAAGCGTTTTACTCACCGGCAGCGATGCCATTGACTTGCTACACCGTATCAGCACGGTAGATATGAAGAAACCTATTGGATCTGACTGGGCACCCGCGCTTTTTCTGAATCCTCAGGGGAAAATCCTTTGTTTTTTTGAGTACACGCGCCCTTCCATCGACAGCGTTCAAATTAATTTTGATGAAAATTTTTTAGAAATTCTAGATCAATTCACGTTCTCAGAAAAATACAAAATCGAACCCGTTTCCATAAAGTCTGGGGGCACGAATGGTACGCTTTCTGAAAAGGACCGAATTGAAAAAATGATTCCAAAAGTGGGGCACGAATTTTTGAATAATGGAGAAACGAATCCACTTGAAGTGAATCTTCGCGGAGCGGTTCACGACAATAAGGGGTGCTACCCCGGGCAAGAGGTGATTGAAAAAATTATTTCACTCGGTTCACCGGCAAAAAAACTTTGTTTACTCTCGGGCGTGACGTCAGAATCACTTCCTACTGCGCTCTTCGATTCAAAGACCGGTGCAGAAGTGGGCACACTTACTTCTGCGAGTGATGGAGTCGCACTTGGAATTATTCGTCGAACGCATCTTAAAGAAAATCTAGAATTAAAAACTAAAACCGCTTTGTTCACCCTAAAAAAGGTATCTCCATGAAAGCAATGATTGCTTTGCTCCTGGCTTTCGCATCTGTGTCTTCCTTGTTTGTTTCAGAGGCTCGCGCCCAAAGCTTTATCGATCTCTCTGGATTGTCTCCGTATACCCAGTACAAAACTTTCGACACCGAACATTTTCATTTTATTTATGCCGACGGTTATTTCGATTTTACCGAAAGAGCGGCGACTCACTTAGAACATGCTCATGAAATTATTTCGCCGCTTCTGAAGTGGAGTCCGCGCTACAAAACTAATATTTTGGTTGCCGATAATGCCGACGCCGCAAACGGCTTCACCGCCCCACCCCTTCGAATCGGAATTGTACTCATCGCGACTCCGCCCGATGTTTATTTTTCAACTTCCTACACCGAAGACTGGATTAAACTTCTCGTTTTTCACGAATACACCCACATGCTAAATATCGACGCGACGACGGAATGGATGGAGGCGCTTCGCGTGATGTTTGGTGACGTGATTCGCCCGAATTCGCTCTGGCCAGTTTGGATGTTAGAGGGCCTCGCCGTGTATTTTGAAACTCGTACGTCAAAATTAGGCCGCGGCCGCAGCCCTTATTACGATTCTATTTTACGTGCTTTCAAGAATGAAAATAAATTAGGCACTCATGATAATTTTGGAATCACGCTTGATCGTATTGATGGCGATGATCCCATTTTTCCGTCGGGCGAACTCCCTTATCTTTTTGGCTATCACCTTTGGAATCAGTTTGCGAAAGACCAGTCCGATTCGCAGATGGGGGAATACTCGATTCGCTCTTCGCACAGAATCCCTTACTTGATTGAAGGAAATTTAGAAAACGTCACTGGGAAAAATTGGAGCGACTACTGGCAAAGTTTTCTTGACGAAAGTAACACACGCCTAGGAAAACAAATCGCCGATGTAAAGGCAAAAGGCGAAACCACTCATGTCCAAATCACTGAAGCAGACTACTCAGTCACCGGCGGAATGATCTCTCCTGACGGAAAAACCATCGCCTACACTGAAGATTCAGACGATGCGCTTGCGGGACTCTATCTAAAAGACGTCGCGACCGGCAAAGCAAAGCGGGTCGTTTTAAAAGCACAGGGTGTTGGACTCGGCTGGACTTCAAATTCGCGCTATTTAATTTACAGCACGATGGTGCGTAATCAAACTTACACATTTTATTCAGACCTTTTTGCCTACGATACTCAAAAAGAAAAGATCATTGAACTCACCCACGGTTTACGCGCAAAAGATCCGCATGTATCTCCTGACGGTAAGCAAGTGACGTTCACCCAAGTGATCAAAGGCACTGTTTTTCTTAAATTGGGGAATCTCAAGTTCGATGAAAATGAAACTCCGTCTATTACTGAAATAAAAACCCTCTACGAACCCTCAAAATTTGCAATCATCGGAACTCCTCGCTTTGTGAGCAATTCTGAAGTCGCGTTCTCGTTGCAAGAAATTGGTAAAGCCCAATCTGATATTAATTTTATTCATACTGATGGAAGCAACTTGCGTGCGGTGATTCAAGACGGAAGCATGAATCGGTATCCTTATATTTTTGGAGATTGGCTTTATTTTGTTTCTGACCGAACCGGAATTGAAAACGTTTACCTGACGTCCATCACCTCCATCAATCCTCGCCCCGTTACTAATGTTATTACTGGGACGATTCTTCCTTTTACTTCACCCACGGGAGAACTCTACGGCTCGCTCATGACGTCAAACGGGTATGAAATTGTAAAATACAACTCAATTGCAATTCCAAACGCGACAACCGCGATTCAAGATAGTCCAGCGGCGATCGCGATCCCTACCCCTATTCCCGAGGGATTTTCATCAATTTCAAATGAGCGGTTTGCATTTCCATCTGCACCAGAAAGTATTCCAGCTGCACTCACTTCGCCTGATCTCAAAATCACCGAAGCGATGGCGAGCGACTATTCTCCGTGGGGAAGTTTAATTCCAAGAGAATGGGCGCCGATTGCGATTGCAAACTACAACAGCATTTCTGGTTTTTCTATTTTGGGATTGGCATTAGGATTTGATACTACCGGTAAACAAGAATACACCTTCACTGCAGGTTACGATTTTTTAAGTAAAACGCCCGATGCAAGTTTGTACTACACCTTCTATTACTTTCGTCCAAGAATTACGATCGGCGCATATGCTCACACGAATGACATCGCCACTGATGTCAATCATGCCAACTATGATCGTAACTACGAGACTTCGCTTTCTTTAGACTATCCAATCCAATGGACTTACAGTTCTTTTGATCCAAGAATTTATAGCTACCTTGATTGGAATCGAACGTATAACATTTCTACCCATGCGGCAGCGTTGACGACTGATTACGAATATACTGCGCCATTTATTCCTGGCTTGGGAACTTCGCTCACCTATTCAAATTCCTTGCGCTCTCGAAATGCTTTTATGTCTGAAGAAGGAATGGATATTTATGGGGCAACTGAGGGTCGCTTTAATTTTGGCACCCCGGTGTGGAAATATTTATTTTCCTGGGCCGGTTATTATTCAGTGGGTGCGACTCACGCGGTACTTGAACCTCATTTGCGTTGGCTAGGTTCTTCACGAATCACGGATTTTAATCATTCCAATTCTGAAGCAATCTTGAATGGTCGCGATCCTTCCCAAATCTATGATCGCGGAAATGTTTTTGGATTAAACGCCATTGGATTTCGCGGCTATACCGGTGTTTCTCTTGCGACTCGTTCCACCGGAGTTGCGAGTGCTGATTACTTCTTCCCGCTCCAACAAATTTTTGCTGGATCAGGAACCCTCCCCGTTTTCTTGCAACAACTTTATGGATTCGTTTTTGGAGAAACTGCTTTTATTCCCGGAACGGTTCATTTTGGTGATCTTTATCTTCCGTCATACGGCGGCGGCGTGAGTATGGACACTACCCTTTTAAGCCGCGTCCCCGTTCGATTTTCGCTTCAAGTTCAAAACGGAACTAAAAGAGAAGCGCCGTTTTACGGAGACACTTCTTTCTTTCTCTCGGTCGAAGGTGGATCACTACTTTAGATTTCTCACGATCATGTAAATGCTGAGG
>Ga0207032_1008_pt1 | contig 82705 bp, 72 predicted proteins | sample Alteio_BWMinCont_38_FD_153308 | JGI IMG/M metagenome (GOLD analysis project Ga0207032, IMG submission 153308) | Enriched cells from forest soil in Barre Woods Harvard Forest LTER site, Petersham, Massachusetts, United States -... | ecosystem: Environmental > Terrestrial > Soil > Temperate forest >... | reverse complement strand
TTAACATCTCATTAACAATAGTTTAAAATGAATTAACAAATCGTTTTAATTGCATTAACAACATTTCGGAAATCATTAACAGCAGAACCAGGTTTTTATAGGTTGTTTTGCATGGTAATTACTTTATAATGAATGCTTAATAAAACACATTATGAGACTATTGTTAATTGCTTTAATTATCTCTTTTGTTTCTCCGGCAAAATCAAAAAATAAAACGCCTGATTATTTATCCGGATGCTGGGAAAAGCAGGTAAAACCTTTCAAAAATATTTATTTTGAAATGAATTATTCAGAATGTAAACATAGTTTCTACCACAGTTTTGAACCCTGGCAACAGATGACAACCAAAACTACGGGAGCTGTAATAATGAAGAAGAACTATTTTTACCAGGATGACAGTCTGAAAACAGCAAAACACAGTTATACTTCACAAACGCAATATGACCCCAAAACCCTGTTATATATTGACTATGGTGATAGTGTATTGTCAAAAATAAGCTTGCATGATTTTAAAGAACAACCCATTGAAATTGCACGGTACTCCCCGATATTTATCATTGATATGTTCTATAAAAATAAGTCGGTTTTATATAAGGCAAGTACTGATAGTTTTGCCGTTTATGAATTGAAAAGGAATTTATCGATTATGAAATTATTCATCAGGAAATCAGATTCTCTTGTCACAAAGTTTACAATCCTGGAAGATGATGATTTGTACGGTGATGTACTAAGTACGTATCATTATATGGACTTCAAATCAATAGACAAATTCCATTATGCCAAAAGCACTATCATCGAAAAAATGAATGGTAAAATAACAGATACGGTAAATATAAGATCTGTAAAAACAAGAGACAATCCCGGCACAAACCTATCAGAACCAAAGGGATATGTAATGGAAGATGAGGCTCCGGCAAAACAAGACTATAGTATTGAACCATATAGTGATCATATTCATTTTATCAAAATGAAATATACTGACGACAAAGTTATGATCGTTGAATTCAAAGATTTTGTATTGATGGCTGAAGCGCCATTAAACAGTAAAAACGGGGAACTGATTATACAGGAAGCAAGAAAAATTGCCCCGGGAAAGCCAATAAAATATTTTACTTTCTGCCATTTTCATCCGCATTACATCGGAGGCATACGGGCATTTGTTCATAAGAATGTAACCATATTATCCCCAATATCAGATACACCTTATGTCAGATATCTTGTTTTAAACCCTCATACGTTAAACCGTGACAGTCTGCAAATAGACCCTCGTGCTTTAAAGCTGACTAAAATTAAAGACAGTATGACGATTACAGATGGATCCTATGAAATGAAAATCTATTTCATTGGAAAAAAATCGAAGCATACAAATGACTATCTGATCTACTATTTTCCTAAAGAAAAAATGGTTTTCGAAGGAGATCTTGTCTGGATCAATACCAAAAGAGCATCAAAAGCAAGCCCAAGGGATAAAGGATTATACGATGCTATAAAGGATTTGAAACTTGATGTAGATACCGTAATACAATCCTGGCCTGTAAATAATTATAATGTAAAAACGGTAATTCCATTCAGCGAGCTGGAACAATATGTGAATCAGAAACCATGATCTTTAAAACATTGTGCGTCTTCTCGCTCACTTTGAAGCGATCATCAATCCGATGCCCGACAACCCAGCAGATATTATTGCCGGAACAGACTACCAATTGTTTCTCTTTTTCACGAACAGAAAGTTTTAAATCAGTCAGGTAATCGCTTATTTTCTTGCGTCCTCTTAAACCATAAGGCTTGAAAGAATCTCCATGTTCCCATTTCCGAACCATCAAAGGGAACTGAATTTTTTGCTCATTCAGGTATGCTACCGAAGGGTCATTAAAATCCTCAATACCTGATTTATGTATCATATTCATTGAAAACAAAAATTCTCCGGCTGCAACTGAAGATTTTCCTTTTTCAATAAGAATATTTTCAAAATCCTGACTACTTGTTTTCTCTATGCTGATCGTTTCCCGATCCTTGAGCATTCTGAATTCAGTTGAGAGAAATAATTTTGATTCTGTTGCGTTAAGGTGTTCAAAAAGCTCTTCAACCTGGACATATTTGAATCCAAAATCTTCCACCCATTCAAAGAAAATCTCAGGCGGAATATTTTTGTCTTTCAGATCTGAAACAGAAATTTTCATTCCGTTTTCTGTGGATACAACTATTTCTTTTTTAATACCTTCAGTAAATGTCTTAACCCAATTTTCAAGTTGGAATCTACGATTGGCAGCATGGTACATGGTTTCAGAAATATCCGGATTGATTTGTTTCAAAAGAGGGATCACTTCATTGCGGATCAGGTTGCGCTGGTATTTGCTATCGGCATTGCTTTTATCTTCCCGGTGATCATGTTTTTTGTATGCCGCGTATTCCAGGATCTCGTCTTTAGATGCGAATAACAAGGGGCGAATGACCTGGTTGGTTCTCGGCAATATGCCATGCAGTCCTTTTAAGACACTGCCTTTGGTAAGATTCAATAAAACAGTTTCAGTAACATCGTTCTTGTGATGTGCCGTTGCCAAATAATTATATTGCTGGGCTTTAAGTAGTTCCTCAAACCATGCGTATCTGAGTTCCCGTGCGGCCATTTGAATTGACAAACCGTATTCAACAGCATATAATTTTGTATCAAATTTCTCAACAAAAAAAGGAGCTTCAAGTCTACCCGCAAGTTCTTTTACAAATGCCTCATCTGCTTCCGACTCTTTTTCTCTTAATTGAAAATTACAATGCGCGATAGCAAATTTATATCCCGCCCTATGAAAAAGGTGCGCCATTACTACTGAATCTACTCCCCCGCTTACAGCGAGCAAAACTTTCTCTTCCGGTCCAAAAAGAGCCTCTTTTTCAATAAATTTTTTGAACCTGTTATAGAAGTTATTTCGCATGTGAAAATGGATTCATTTTAAGATATTGTCATTTTGCCCCGCGAAGCCATTTTCAAATCTCCAAATTTTCTAATCTTTAAATAGTCCCCTACTCTTCGATAAAAACATGACAAACAGGCTTCAACGGGTTAAATTCTTTCACCAGCATTTCAATCCAATCTTTTCCATATTGCAAATAATAAGGAATGAAATTATCATAGCGCTCCTGCAATTCCCCTTCCGGATAGAACGAAGCATATATCTTATCGATTTTCGCAACTTTCTTTTCCTGTAACTCCAGTTGCTTTTGATGAATATCGCTTTTCCATTTCTTCACTTCCTTAACCTGCAGGTTCATCTGTTTCACAATATTCGCAGCCAGGTCGCTTGGAAGCCCCTGCAAATCATTTCTTAATTTCTCAAACTGGTCTAAAATGATAGTCGCATCTTTTTCAGAATCATGTTCAAGCTCATTCACCGCATAAAATCTGAACTTTAGATCTTCAAGACTCAGAAAAATTTCTTCGGGTTTCAGCTTAAGCATTTCAAGATATTCCGCTGCTTTCTTTCCGATGATCAAGGCAGAATTACGTACCAATACTTGTGGATAAAACACATTTGCGACATCAAAAGCTGCTTTTAATTCCAGCCAATAGGCTATTTCACTGTTTCCGCCCACATAAGCCAGGTTTGGCAATATCAATTCCTGGTACATCGGTCTCAAAACCACATTCGGACTAAAATTTTCCGGGTTTTGATACAATTCATCTTTCAATTCGTCCTCTGTCCAGCTTTTATCAGAATCGAGTACTTTATAGAAACCATTTTCTGAAACAATCCTGGTCCGTGTATTTTTTCCCAGGTAAAACACATTGATCGCCCTTGGTGATAAAGGGAGTTTATAATTTTTTTGAAGGATATCAATGGTTGTATTGATGGCTTTGAATGAAGTATTTTTAAAAATATCCAATTCCAATACAGGAATCAACGCCTTTTTTAATTCGGGATGATCTCCGTCAATCACAATAAGGCCGAACTCCTTAAAAAGTTCATTCACAATATATCTTGTCGCATCAGCGAGGGTTTTATGCCCTAGGTAAGCGTTGCGAAAAAGGGCAACTAAATCCTTGCCATTGGGGCTGTTCTCCATCAATGTCCCCAATTCTTCAATCACTGTTTCCAGCGAATGTGGGTTCATTCTTCCGGTAGCACCTGCCTGTTTATCGTCCCATTTTAAGGTCTTGCCCCATATATGAAAATGATTGATCTCTTCCAGGTCATGGTCTTCGGTCGCCATCCAGTAAACCGGCACAAAATGGTTTTTAGGGTGTTGTCCTTCAAGTATTTGAGCATAACTGATTGCATTTACAATCTTGTAAATAAAATACAATGGACCTGTAAATATATTCAGCTGGTGGCCGGTAGTTATCGTAAAAGTTTTTTCATCAAGCAGAGCAGTGATATTCTCTTCTACTTTTTTGTTTTCCGACTTTTCAAAATAGCCCGCATATTGCTGCTTAAGAGATTGAACGAGTATTTGCCTGTTTACAGGATATGTCTTCCTTTTTTCTATGGCTGCTGAAATGCCTGGTAAATCAGGCGTAAAATCATACAAATTTTTTAGCGACTCATTGCCGGAAATATAATCCGCACTGAGTTTGTGAATCTGGCCTGTTTGAACCAGTGGAATATTAATACATCGCATTGATGACGTTTTATGGTGCAAAGTAAGGGGTAAATATTGAGAAGCTCACAGTTTCAATCCTGACATCATCTCATCTTCACATCCAGCGCATCCCTGAGGCCATTACCCAATAAATTAAAGGATAATACCAGGAACATAATGGCCAGTCCGGGCAAAATGGCGAGATAAGCGGAATTCATAACGATATAACCATAGTTATCGTTTATCATCACGCCCCAGGAAGGTGCAGGCGGCTGTACACCAAGACCGAGGAAACTTAATCCGGCCTCCAATAAAATAGCCGAAGCAAAATTGGCTGCCGCGATCACCAGCACCGGCCCGAAAATATTGGGAAGAATATGCCTGATCACGATGCGATTGGTTCCGAACCCCAGCGCCTTCGCAGCAGTCACATAATCGAGCTCTCTGGCGCTCAGTATTTGTCCGCGGACCAATCGTGCCACATCCACCCACATGGTTAATCCTACGGCAACAAAAACCTGCCAGAATCCTCTTCCCAAAACAAGAGACATCGCCATCACCAGCAGAAATGTAGGTATTGCCCAGACAACATTGATTAACCACAAAATGATATCATCCGCCCAGCCCTTAAAAAAGCCTGCAATGGCGCCGAGACTGATTCCAATAATCAATGAAATAAGAACTGAAATTATTCCCACTGCAATGGAAATCCTTGTACCCAGAAGCAGGCGACTGAACATATCCCGGCCATAGCGATCAGTGCCTAATAGATATGTACGATGAATGATTTTTGCGTTCGGATTCGATATTGATTCTTCTTTGCCGTCATATAGAATATAATGAATGATCCCATCCTCTTCTTTAGCTGAATAAGCTTGAACAGGTATTTCGTCATATTCTGATTTTTGTCCGGAAATGAGAAAGGAGAAGAAATTACCGGATACCGGTTTTTCCTGTTTTGGAATTTGCAGGAGGTTTATTTTGCTCAGCGGTGGCAGCAATTCAAGTTCGAGGTTCAGTTTATTGGCATCCGGGGTTGAATCAGGCAAAAATAAATATCCACCCAGAGCAATAACAATACATATTCCGATAAATACCAGGCTGATAAAGGCATTCCGGTTTTTGATGAGGCGCTGAAAAGCATACCATGAAGGAGATTTGCCATATGTAGAATCTGAGGCCTTCATATTCACCGCGCATTGTGCGCTTCAAGTCCTTCCCGGGTGATGATATATCGATATGCCCGCATATTATCACTGTCATACATAAAACTCCGCACAAATTCTTTTCGCTTTTCATCCCATTTCATTGGAGAGACATATTTCTTACGGATGAGAAATTTGAGGCTATCAGCCAGGATGTTTACAGGATATTTTACATCCTCAATAATCTTGTCAAAAGATTCCACAAAATAAACAGCATTCAATATATCGTATTCTACTTCAGTGAGTTCGCGCATGTGTCAGGGGTTAGGAGTTAGGCATTAGGGATTAGTAGTTAGTAGTTAGTTTAAATAGTATTTATTTTCAGGCGAAGCCATTCTCAAATTCCCATCCCGAACATTCGGGACTTAAATTACTCTTCTCCCCTTCCATTTATATCCGCCAAAATTACCATAAATGCCGATAAACAACACGTAGAAAATATACAGAAAGGCGGCAGGTATTAATATTCCCAAAAGTTTTTCCCGGTTAAAAAAATCAGATACTTTTTTGAGGAATGTATATTCTGCCATAAGTTTTAGTCCGAAAGCAATGCAAAAAACTACCAGGTATTTCCAGTCAAAAATACCTGCGACCAGGCAAATCAAAAGCATCAAATGAAATAGCCATGCGCCGGATAAAACTGCCGTAATGTTTTTATTCGAGTACTTTCTGCTTTTGGAAACCCATCGTTTCCGTTGTTGAATGAAAGAAGATAAATCTGTTTCAGGTTTTGTATATACTATAGCTTCCGGGTTTTTGAGAAAGAATATTTTGTCCGGCCATTTTGAGAACATTTTATGCATCAAAAATTCATCATCTCCACTCGCAATCTCGTTATTTCCCTTAAATCCTTTCACTTCCAAAAACGCGTCTTTTTTATAAATAAGATTGGCTCCATTACACATATTCGGATTTTTTAACGCGATAGATCCCCCGCCGATCCCAACAAGACCCATAAATTCAAGTGATTGAGCCTGGTCAAAAAAATCATCAGACTCCTTCAGACAAACAGGGGCAGAAACCATTACTGCATGGTTTTCTTCAATGAATGCAGCTATTGTAGCAAGCCATTTTGCCCCACGCCTGCAATCCGCATCGCTAGTTATAATCCAGGGATTACGACTCTCTCCTATCGCTAGGGTGATGGCAGCTTTTTTGAATGAATTATTTTCTTTCACAGGCTGATCCGACATTTTGATCAGATGCATATTGAACCCTGGATTTTCTGTTGCAAATTGTTCAATGACAGTTGCTGTTTCATCTTCTGAAAAATCATCCACCACAATAATTTCAAAATTTTGGGAAAGATAGTCCTGAGCAATAATATCTCCCAGGCAATCTTTGATATTAGGCGCTTCGTTTCTGGCAGAAATAATAATGCTGAATGAAAGATCAGATTCAGATATTTCACTTAGCGCCTTTGCGTCTTTGCGAGATGTTATTTCCTTTGTTGAAAAGATATTCAACTTATTCCACCCTTTGCGAAAATTAAAAATCAGTAATGCATAAAGAATCGCAAAAATGAGCGTGATAATGGCGACAATAGCAAACACTTATGCGTTTCTCAGTCTTTTGTTGATACGTGCAAAGCCAAAAATAACGGCCCCAAGCAATGCAGGAATAAGTAAATTGATGATCCAGATTCCATAAGAAGCGAATAAAACGGCGGTCGTATTATTTGTAAAGCCCTGGAATAAAAACAGGGTTGTCCCACCCCGAACCACTAATTCGGTGAGCCCCGTAGTTGGACTTATCGTTTGCACCAGGAACATTACAAAAATGAGCATCATTGATTCTATAAATGGAATATGCACGCCAAAGAAAATCAAAAGTATGTAAAACTGAACTGAGAATACGACATACCTGCTCAGGGAATAAAATAAAACCGTTTCAAGTTCCTTTCTTTTGTATTGGCGGTAAACAAGCAGATATCTCCTGATCGATTGAGTCCAGTTTCTTACAGGAAACCAACCCCGAACAACCCTGATATGAAAATAAAAGAACAACAAAAGCCCGATAAATAGCAGGCCTGAAATTCCTATGGCAAACTGTATCAAAGAAGGGATATTATTTATTTTCTCATAAAAAACAAAACCAAGAGTCCCCATAATAAGCGTGATAATGAGTTGAGATATACCGCCCGCCAGGGTTGCAAAAATACTTTTAACTCTTACAGCAGGATTTAGGAAAATGATCCTGCCTACATACTCACCTACCCGGTTCGGTGTCCACAAACTGATTGCATTACCGGCAAGAATGGCAGCAAAAGCCCTTGGAAACGATATCTTAGCAAAACGTTTCAATAGAAATTGCCATTTCAGGGTTTCGATGCTCCAGTTCATAATTGTCATTGCAAAACATGCTGTGAGCAGCCAGATAGAAAGAGGATTTTCAAGAATAGATTCGGAGATGGTAAATATCTCTTTAAACTTTTCATTCTGGATGACATGAACATATAAATACCATCCTGAAAATACCAAAACGACTAATTTGAACAACCAGATAATAACTTTTTGCCAAAAACCCTGTTCTCTCAGCCTGCCCGTTAATAAGGCTGTCACAAAAGATCGCAAATGAATGCTATTTAAAAAAGGCTTTGTCATATTGCCGGATATCAATGCAAAAATACGTACTTTGTTGCTATGACCATAAGTTCAGGACTCAAAAGACCAACTGACCCAAATATCCCTACAGAACCAGAGCGTATTGTATTGGGCATTGACCCTGGAACCAATATCATGGGATTTGGCGTCATTTCATGTTCAAACAAAGAGAACAAGATGTTGTTGATGGATGTTCTCAAAAACACAAAAACAACCGATTCCATTGCCAAACTCAAGCTTATTTTCAGGCATACTGAGTCAGTCATCCGCGAATATCATATCACAGAAGTAGCTATTGAAGATCCTTTTTATGGCAAAAACGTTCAATCCATGCTCAAACTCGGTAGAGCCCAGGGGATGGCCATTGCGGCGGCTTTACATCTTGATATTCCGGTTACCCAATATGCAGCAAGAAAAATAAAACAATCTATTACCGGCAATGGGAATTCCTCGAAAGAACAGGTTGCCGCCATGCTCAAACGTCTTCTCTCTCTCACTGAAGCACCGGAATACCTTGACGCAACAGATGCCCTTGCCGTGGCCATGTGCCACCTGAACCAAAGGGCTCCTGTGGCTGGAGATGATAAGTTCAACTCCTGGACGGCCTTTATTGCAAAGAATCCGGGGAGAATAAAGGGGAAATAATCTTTCTACACTGATTATCAACTTTTAAAACATTTTATTGTTGTTTTTAAAAAGAACAATTAAAACCTATCAGCCATGGGAACCAAAAATTTGAAAGCCAAAGCAATAACCGAGATTCATGCTACCATAGACAAAGTATGGGAGGCGCTGGTAAACCCTGAAATTGTCAAGAAATACATGTTCGGAACAACTGTTCAGTCAGACTGGAAGGTCGGCAGCAAAATAAGCTGGAAAGGCGAATGGAAAGGCAAGCCTTATGAAGATAAAGGGGTTATCTTAAAGATTGAACCTGGAAAATTAATTCAATACAGTCATTACAGCCCGCTTTCAGGATTGCCTGATATACCGGAAAATTATAAAAATATCGTAACCACAGAATTGTCATCAAATGGAAAAAACACCTCTGTCATTCTGACCCAGGACCACAATGAAACTGAAAAGTCTCGTGACGAGTCAGAAAAGAACTGGCAAATGATGCTTGACTCTATGAAAAAAGTGGTTGAAGGAAAATAAGGTTAAGCGCAGTTAGAAACTGCAATTATATTTTCGCTTCGGTTGCAAACCGGAGCGAGCGTCTAACCGATCATTTCTTCCTGCTCCGTTCGATTAAGTTTACAACGAATCGACTATTTGTCATTAACAGATAACCAATTAATATCTTTACAAATTGTAAAATTATATACTTAGTAGCTGGGTTTGCTAATCTACTGTAATATGTTTTTGACTCAAAATAAGTAAAAATTTGCTCGCAAAAATTCGGAAGTGCATCTACAAACAATACGCCACCTATAACAATGATGCCAATACTTAAAACCGTTGAACGGTGGATATTGAGTTCAAACTTTTCTTCATCGAAGCCCTGATCGAGTTTTAGTATTTTGATAATCTTGTCCGGCATGTAGATACAATAGCGAAGCACTAATAAATAAAAGGCCAGAGTAAGGATAAGCACGGCTGAATCAATAATAACTTCCTCAACACTAAATGCCTGCATAAAAACGCCAAATGATCTGACAAAATCAAGAATCACCCAAAATGAATTTAAAATGAACCAAATTCCAAACATTTTTATTACAATTGTCCACAACGATTTTGGTGTCATATGTTTTTATACTTATGTGTTATTATGCCAAACTTACAATACTTCCCCCTGCTCTGCAATATGAAATCCTTTACCATTTACTATCGCTTTCGTATCCTTATCCCACAACACCGGATTGGTATGATTGAAATGGATAAAGTATATTTTGTCACGGGTGGCAGCATCTTCATTCTGAAATAATTCCATAGTTTCGGGAATCAGGGGATGCGGCACTTCTTCTATTTTGCGGCCAGGTAATTCCGTACTGCTGTAAAATGTACCATCCAGAAAAACACAGTCAACGGCTTTTACTTCATTTACAATGCTTTTGTCCCATTTTTGCCATTTGTTGATATCAGGTATAAAAAGATATTTTTTCTGGGGGGTTATGATCCTGAAACCCGCCGTTTCAGAAAATTCATCCCGGTGCGGAACCGTAAATGTTTCAATACTGATATTGTTTTCAAGTGTCAATTCTGAATCGATATTCAATGGATGAATCGCAATATTCTTGAGCTTAAACAATTGACTCCAGGGACCATTGTTTTCAAGAAAGAAAGCCATCCTTGGCAATACATAAACCGGTATTTCTTTGACATCCATCACTTCCCTGCCCAATTGCATCAAACCCGTATAATGTCCGATATGCGCATGAGTTATAAAGATCCCATCGGGCAGATAATTGTATCTCTCCTGAGTTAATTTCCGGAATAATTGCAACTGGTATTTGAAATCAGGCGTTGCTTCAAAAAGCCACCACTGATGAGAAACAGAATCAACCAATGCTAGTGATACCACATATCTTTTCAAAGAATCATATTTCCAGGCGAGATTGCAGCAGTTTTTCGTGCATCCAACCTGCGGATATCCACCATCCTGAGCCGTACCAAGAATGATTATGTATGGGTTGGCATGAGATTGACCCTGGCTTATTTGAATAAAAGCGAATCCAAGCAGGAAAGATAGTGACAATTGCATCATCCTCTTTTTTGCAAAGCATAATTCGTAATTGCTATCGCGAGCCATCGGGTTCATAATTCGTAATTAACTACGTCCTATCCACATTCCCAAAAAAGACGCCCCGAGGCAAAGCCCCACATTCCCGGCAATATTCAGAAAGGCGGCGGTTAATTCCTGGTTACGTATCAGTGACAGGGTATCAAAACTGAATGAGGAAAATGTTGTAAAACCACCCAGAAAACCAATGATCAGCAATTGCCGCCAGAAAGGAAATTCAGCTGTTCTACTTTCAATATAAGTAATGATAAAACCTATTAAAAATGAACCGATTACATTTACTGTAAGCGTACCATAAGGAAGATGACTGGCGGCGGTTTTTTGCATAAATGATGATACCCAGAAACGAAAAACGGAACCGACTCCGCCACCAATAAAAACATAAAAAACCGGCCAGAGAATGTCTTTCATTATTTTTCCCGCTTCGTGGTATATATCACAAGTTTCTGCATAGAATCACGATATGCCGATTGTGGAAATTCGTTTAAAATGGCGAAGGCCTTTTCCTGAAAATCCATCATCATATTTTCGGCATAGGTTATTCCACCATTGTCTTTTACAAAATCCACCAGTTTACTAAACCTTGATCGTTCGGAATCTTTTCCTTTGATAAGCGCTATAATTTTTTTCTGTTCTGATTTTTCAACCTGGCCTAACGCATAAATCACCGGCAACGTAAGTTTTTTTTCTTTGATATCATTCCCGACCGGCTTCCCGATTCCTTCTTCTCCAAAATCAAAAAGATCATCCTTAATCTGGAATGCAATGCCCACATATTCTCCAAAGAGGCGCATTTTTTCAATTATATCATCATCACTAGTCACAGACCGGGCGCCCATGGCACAGCATGAAGCAATCAGTGAGGCCGTTTTCATTCGGATGATATCGAAATACTCTTTTTCCTTAAGATTAAGGGTTCGGCTTTTTTCCAACTGGAGAAGCTCCCCTTCGCTCATCAGTTTCACAGCTGTTGAAGAAATACCCAGCAAATCGAAGTCACCATTATCAATGGAAAGCAACAAGCCTCGTGAGAGCAGATAATCTCCTACCAGGACTGCGATCTTATTCTTCCAAAGCGCATTGATTGAAAAAAAACCGCGTCGCTCCAGCGAATCATCCACCACATCATCATGAATAAGGGTTGCTGTATGCAACAATTCAACAAGCGTAGCGCCCCGAAATGTTCTATCTGAAATGGTTCCGTGAATACCTGCGGAAAGAAAAACCAATATCGGTCTGATCTGTTTGCCCTTCCGTTTCACGATATAATTCATGATCCGGTTAAGCAAAGCAACCCTGGTGGACATGGAATTTTGAAACCTTTGCTCAAAATCACTCATTTCCTTAATAATAGGGGCCTTAATCTGGTCCAGGCTGATATTTGCCAATGGGTAGGTTTGCTTAATTTTTTTCAAAACTAAGGATAAACCATCTAACTTGCACAGCGTATGCCATTATGGTTTTTTAAACCCGGATAAGAATAAGATCAAATACAATTCATGGAAATATTAAAAAATATTGCAATTGAAGGACGACACGGAAAGCCGATTTTGACAGATGTATTCTACAAAGAAAGCAAAGAAGCCAAACCCATAATCATCTTTTCGCATGGTTTTAAAGGTTTTAAAGACTGGGGAGCCTATAACCTTCTTGCCCAGTTTTTTGCCAATAAGAAATTCATTTTTGTAAAATATAACTTTTCCCATAACGGAATCAGCCATGAAAACCCAGATGAATTTGATGATCTTGAGGCTTTTGGAAACAATAATTTTGAAATTGAACTGGATGATCTTAACCAGGTAATCAACTGGATCTCTGAAACACCCCTGGTGCCCGAATATCAAAAAAACTTAGAGGAGATTTACCTGATCGGTCACAGTAGGGGCGGTGGTATTTCTATACTAAAAGCCAGCCAGGACAAACGCATCAAAAAACTGGTAACATGGGCTTCAGTTAACGATTTCGGAGTCAGATGGGATGATTCCTTCGCTGAAAAATGGAAAACTGATGGCGTTATCTGGGTGTTGAATACAAGAACACATCAAAAAATGCCATTGTATTACCAGCTTTACGATAACTACTTAAAAAATAAGGACAGGTTTAATATTCAAAAAGCCATTGAAAATCTTTCAATACCCATTTTGGTTATTCAAGGAACAGAAGACCAGGCCGTTTCAATGGATATAGCCCTGGAAATGAAGCGATGGAACCAGGATATCAAACTGGACCTGATCCCCAATGGAGATCATACTTTTGGCGTAAGGCATCCCCACAATGCGCTGCCTATACCTTTTGATGCACAGATTGCATGGGAGCATACGCTCGATTTTCTGAAATAAATGAGTCCTTTTTGATCAAAAGAATTAACGGTTATACTTTTCCATGGTCAGGTTTGGCCCGGCCAGTACAAAGCTTTTAACAGCGTCTGCGGCCGAATCAATCTTATCCTTTATGATAACCCATTCTTGATCTGTCCAGTTTCCCAGCACATAATCCATCTGCCTCCCATTAGGGAAATCACTTCCGATGCCAAATCGCAAACGTGCATATTCAGGGGTCTGCAGTATTTCCTGTATGCTTTTTAGTCCATTATGGCCCCCATCGCTCCCTTTGGTTTTCATCCTGAGTTTGCCCGTTGGTAAGGCGAGGTCATCCGTGATCACCAGCAGGTTTTCAATCGGGATATTAAGCTCTGTAAGCCAGTAACGAACCGCCTTCCCGCTAAGGTTCATGAATGTAGCAGGCTTTAAAAGATAAATGATTTTGTTTTTGATCCTTCCGGATCCCATTTCCCCCAGTTTTTTGGGTTCAAATGAAATATCTAACGATGCGGCGAGCCTATCCAGAACAAGAAAGCCGATATTATGGCGTGTAAGTTCATACTCGGCACCCGGATTGCCCAAGCCTGTAATCAGGTATTTCATAACTGCAAAGTTGGGAAAGCGTAATTATCTGCCAGACGCTTTAATTAAAACACTTGGGATATTAATCCTGAACCTAAGCTTTCTTGGCTGCAGGAGCAGCTTCAGCTTCCTTGGTTTTTACATCTCTTGGTACTTCAACCATTGCGATAGGAATAGAAAGGGCATTCATTATTTCAAGTTTGCCACCATTCACTTCCTTTACTTTGATTGACTTTCCAAGACCAAGCGCACTAATGTCTACTTCAATAGCATCAGGAAAATCTTTGGGATAGCCTTTTACTTTAAGAGTCCTTAGTTTTTTAACCAGCTTACCACCTTCGCGAACACCTGAGGCTACACCCATAAATTTGATAGGCAATTCCATTTTTACCTGTTTATCTTCATCAAATTCGTGAAAATCAACATGCAGGATTTCATCGCTAACCGGGTGAAACTGCACTTCTTTTTTCAAAGCTTTGTAATGCTTTCCATCGATATCAAGATCAATGATATTAACGTCAGGAGAATAAACAAGCTGTTTGAAGTCGTTTACAAATACTTGAAAATGAACATTGCCTGATCTACCATATAATTCACAAGGAATATATCCTTCAGCACGCAAACGGCCTGCTATAGATTTCCCTTTCCCTTCCCTGGTATGGCCTGTAATACTAATTGATTTCATATCGATAAATTTAAAAGCGGGTGCAAAGATAGGATAATTTTCAGAAATAAAATATCAGAGAATCAAAGAAGTTTGATAATTATCGCTCAGTTTAAATAGTGAACTGATTGAGCCATATTCATATACATTCTGTATGGCATTGGCAAACAAATCAGATACACTGAGTACTTTTATCTTTTCGCTGTATTTTTTCAATGGTATGGTATCGCAAACAATAACTTCCGTGAGGCTTGAATTCTCAATATTTTCATAAGCCTTGCCCGATAATACGGCATGGGTACAGAATGCCCTGACACTTTTGGCGCCCTGGTCTATCATCATCTGGGCCGCTTTGGTAAGTGTGCCGCCCGTATCAACGATATCATCTACTATAATGACATTTTTGCCTGATACATCTCCGATTACCCTCATGGTTTCAATCTGGTTGGCATATTTGCGGTGCTTATCTGCAATAACCAGCTCTGCCAGCAGGCTTTGGGCAAAATAACGCGCCCGCTGCGTACCACCCATATCAGGGGCGGCAATTACAAGGTTATCCAATGCAAGGCTCTTGATATAAGGGATAAAAATAACCGAAGCATCAAGATGGTCCACAGGGACTTCAAAAAAACCCTGGATTTGCGCTGCGTGCAGATCCATAGTCATTATGCGGCTGATGCCAGCAGTGGTTAACAGGTTTGCAACCAGTTTGGCACCGATAGCCACACGCGGCTTGTCTTTGCGGTCCTGTCGCGCGAAACCAAAATAAGGAATAACGGCAGTAATATAATGGGCAGAAGCCCTTTTTGCCGCATCAATCATTAATAAAAGCTCCATCAGGTTATCTGAAGGAGCATAAGTAGATTGAATAATAAACACATCACAACCCCTTACCGATTCGTTGAAACTGGGCTGAAACTCCCCATCGCTGAATTTTAGTGTGGAACACAAACCGAGTTCCTGACCAAAATTTTTCGATATTTTTTCAGACAATGCTAACGAGCCGGAGCCCGAAAAAATTTTGACCGGATTAAACCTTGATGGCATATTGTTTTTTTTCGGGTCTTTAATATCGTTAGTTGTCCGACCAGGGCTCGAACCTGGACTCTTCTGGACCAAAACCAGACGTGTTGCCAGTTACACCATCGGACAATAAAGTTGCAAAATTAAGAAAGATTTTCTTTGATGAGTCTGTTTGCTGGATTAATTATTAACAGTACCGAATTAATAATCATAATCAGGCTTGGTATTTTGTTCATCCTTCTTTTTCTTATCGTCTTTTTTCTTTTTGTATTTTCCTTCTTTAATGCTTTTAATAAACTGTGCCCATGCAAACGGGTTTAGCAATGATGAAGGAACTGCTACCCCATTGCCAAGAAGGTTATAATTTGTCTGCCCTCCCGCATAGTAAGCTGAACTGGCAATCTGCTGCAATTGATACAACTGGCTTTCCTGCCCGTCCCTGGCCAGGCTTTCATAAAGCTGGCGCATGGTTTGCTGATCAAGGTTTTTCTTGGCTTTTTCGGTAAGATCTTCGTTCGGATGCAGGCTTAAAAATATTCTCCTAAATTCTTCGGGAGTCAGGTTGGCATATATATTGGTCGGTGCAATCGTAAAAGTATCACGGGCCAGCGAAGCATTATGATTATATTCCTGGTTGGTGGTACCTGAGGGAATTACAAACTTCAGCTTTTTAAAACCCAGCGCTTCATATTCTACGGTATCTTTTTCATTCACCACGAGTGAATAAAAGCCATCTGTTCCGGCAATGGTTCCTCTGAAAGAGTGAGAAATCCTTACCGTGGCATAAGGTATGGCCGAAACCCCGTTGGGAGCCGAGATCACTCCGGAGAGCTGGACCAGTTTGCTATTATCATTTTGACTTGCAGTAGATTTATTTTGAGCATGAACCTGAATGGCGCTTAAAACCATTAAAAAGAACAGGAATTTAAAATAAAGAGATGGTTTCAATTTCATGAATGTTGGCAATTGCAGCCCGTGATGAATAATTAATTTACAAAAGTACTGGATATTCGCCAATAATAGTTTGGTGTTGTAAGCAATTAACGAGCCATTAACGTTTTGGTTTAGCTGGTATTTCCAAGATAGATGATGCTTAATATTCCAAATAGGCGTAGCCATTAATATCAAACCAACCTAACCAGATCCATCCTATATAGGTTTTTGACTTGCCTTCTATTTTGAATCCCAGGTATCCACCGGGGGGATACCAGTTTCCCGCGATTTGTGGAGTTTGATCTTTACATGGGGCCAGTGAATAAACGTATGACGAAAGAAGAGCTTTGCCATTTTGCCAATTAGTGACACTACCAATTTGGGCACCTGCTTGCAAACAAGGTGGAGCGCCATCAGGGGCTATGGCAAAAAAGACATTTTTGGCCGAATCGAAAGGTTGAACAGTAAATTTGGAAAAATGAACAGCGCAAGGATTACCTGAATCAGATACACTGGAAGCATAATGGATTTGAATATCGTTGATACCGTCTTGATCAATATCAAGATTAACAGTGGGTACCAAACCAGGGATATTACCAAAACTTGCATTGTAACTCACAAAATGAATGCCCTGGCTGGTTGTATCCCCTGCTTTAACATTATGCTGAATAACGTTTGCCTGATTTTTCTTGCAGCCCCAAGACAGAAGCATAAAAGTCCCCGATATAAGTACAAATCGCTTTAGCATAAGTCTATTTCTATAACTCATCAAAACAAATATACAATTAATCAGATAAATCGTGATTTCAGAGGTTCCATTTTTTAAAAAAGACCATTAGAACTTCTTACTCAAACATAGTCACAGTCCCTTTAAAATAGCTTTGTTTGCCGTTATAGTCAGTTACGGTGATCATATAGATATAGATTCCCTGCTGAACGGGCTGACCTCTGAATGTGCCATCCCATCCTGCCTCCTCTCCCTTGGGAGAGCCTGTCCCGATAGCTCGGGAGGCAAGGGGGATTTGCTCCGAATAAATCATCTCTCCCCACCTGTTAAATATCTTCATATCATAACTCTTGATATACAATCCTTTCGGACCAAAAAAATCATTCAACCCATCCTGATTATAGGGGGTAAATGAATTTGGGATAAAAACCGTTGCATCCTGATGTACACATTCTACGGTTGATCTTGAAAGTTGGTTGTACTGACCCGGGTTTTCAATGGCTTCCACCTGATAACAGAAATCTATAGTGCTATCACCAAGTTTGCCGTCTTTAAAGGCCTCACCCCCGGCCCCTCTCCCAGGGAGAGGGGAGACGGTTCCGATCAGTTGCCATCCCGTGCTGTCTTCGTTTTTATAGACATTATAGCTCTTGATGCCATCTGACCAGTTCTGATAACTGTTCCAGGACAATAAGTTATAGCCCGCCTGATTCTTCGCGTCAAGAATAATAATACAACCCTGGTTGCTGCCGTCACTTATGTTATTGCAATGGTCGCGTGCAAAAACATAGTAACAATCAGGATCACGGATTTGACGGATAGATGCAGGGATGTCACGGAATGAATCGGTGTATGTTAGATTTACGCTGCTGTCAACAAATTTCAAATTTCCAGTTTCAGCGGATTTTCTATATACAAGATAATCTTTTACGTCAAAAGATATTGAAGGACTCCATGTAATTGTTGCTGCTTTGTTGGGCTTAGATACTGTAACAGTTTTGATATACACTTTTTGAGGTGGGATATGGTTAGCGGCTCTGGCACTATCCATATTAGAGGCTGAAATAATCGTATCATTAATAGAATCAATAGCTTTAATAAGATACTGATAATTCGTATTACAAATGATGGAACTGTCTTTATAAGCAAATTGATTATTAGCAAAAGAATCAATCAGAATCCCATCACGATATAACAGATATTTTTTTACCGGCCAGCCGAGATAGCCGTTCCACGATAGCTGGATATAACCGCGTCCGGTTGCTGAGCTTGTCGAAGCAGTCGAAGCCTTTGCCCTAAGGTGAATGGTTTCATGGTAAATGGTAAATGGCCCAAGGTTTCCGCAACTATCTATTGGCTGAATTTTATAATAATAAGACTGATCATAAGTATCTAATCCGGAATCAATCAGAGACGTGCCAGGCCAATGACCAATGATCAATGACCAATAAAGCCCATCCACGCTCCGGTACACATTATATCCCAATAAATTATGATCAATTGCCGGGTTCCATTTCAGCGAAATCATGTCTTTGTTTATCACTGTGGCTAAAATCAGCGGTCCGGTTTTTGGCTTTATACTGTCATAACTTTTCACCGTGATAGAATCCGAAAATGACACTTCACCATTCGCTAATATCGCCTGAATCTGATATGTAATATTATGATTACAGGCAATATTGGAATCCAGATAACTCGAATCTGTACCGATATTTTTTACGAGGCTTTGTATTCCGCCATCAATGGATTTATAGATGGAATAATTTTTAACCGGGACACCCAGGTAATTGATCCAATTGAGCTGTTCGCTCAGGTTTTTACCCTGTACATTGAGCAAGACCGTCCTGTGAATATTTGAGTTAATCCCCACATCACAAACATTATAGGTAAGGACATAATATTTATTGACATCCTTAATGGTATTGATATTGGAATTGATAAAAGTCGTGTCGTTCAGATCTGTAATATCTTTAAGAAGTGCATATTTTCCATTGGTTGAATTGAATGAATAGAGATAATATCCCCTTGCATTGGTATCATTAAGCATCGCACGTTTCCATTTGATATAAACGGCGCCATTGATCTCGTCTGATTTAAGAACTGTTGCATAAACAAGCTGGGCAGAATCGGCTTCTGGAATAATTTTTGGGATTATATTTATGGTATCAGAATAACTAACCATTCCGGATTTGTAAACAGTTGACATAGTATAATAATATTGTTGCCCAACGGTAACAGCCGTATCAACATAACTCAATAACACTGGAGGCAATAAGGCAACTTTGTTAAAATGAATATCATCTACTGATCGATAAATAAGAAGCGAATCCGGCAATCTTGGTGGTTTGGTGAATGCCGGCCAATTCAACTGCGCCTTGGTATTGCAAAACAGGCCTGATCCTGTCAATCTCTCAAGACAAATTGTGTCACTTGAACTTGCATTCAAACAGGAATCGAGCGTGATTACAGTGTAACATATCTGATCTTTAAGGGTATTGGCATTGCTATCAATATATTGCAAAACATCACCGGGCTTGGTGAACAATATTGCTCCGGCCGTACCCCAACTGCCATCTACAGAACGTTGGATAGCAAACTCATAGGTGTCAAGGCTATCCGATCCAACAAAATTAATCCTGGCTGATGTACCATTAAGCACTGTTGCATTAATGATAATAGGAGGGTCTGATGGGATGGTGTCTATGGCCTGCCTTCCCATGGTATCAGACCAGGCGATTTCGCCTGAATCATACCCAATTGCAGCAATTCTATACCTTATAGCATAATTGCATGGAGCAGGAAATTCTCTTGAGAATGTGTCTGTTCCCGGAACTGAATCAATTGTTACAAACTGCCCTTTCTCAAATCTTTCAATTTTGTATTCTTTAATTTTAAATCCAATATACGGTGTCCAGTTCAATTTGTGAAGCAATTCCCCTACACTTACCCTTAGTGTCATCGTTTTACTAATGGGCGACTTGATGGATTGCGCGCCGCAGGAATCTACCGTTACCAAGTTATAAAAATAGTCGGAATCTTTGGTGTCAAGACTGTTTTGGGCAAATGAATCGATCCCTGGCGAAAAGTGTGCTCCTGTTTCACTGAAATTATTCCCATCCCTTGAGAAAAACAGCGCATTATAGGCCAGGTTTCTTTTGTTGATGCTGTTCCATTTGATAACCACTGTACCATTGGTAGTTGAAGTGCTGATTTTACTGACAGACAGCACTTGTGGCGTATCCGGGAAAAAAGTTTGTTTGCAGATAATATTTGACTGAGAAACAAATGAATCTGCATTATCAATTGCTTTGATTTTGTAACAATATATGTTCTTATGGTTCAGCCCTGTGTCATTGTAATTGCTTATAGCGTTGGAGAGCGTAGCAATCAGGCTGTCAGGTCCGCCATTAACATTTCTGAATATTTCATAATTCTTGATTGAAGACCAGCCTATATAATGACCCCAGTTGAGTTGAAGTGTTTGTAGGCATCCCAATTGTTTTACCGCGAGTAGCATTGTAGTATGTGCCGCAGAAGTGTCTCCTAAAGCACCGCATGAATCAAGAGCAACTACCTTATAGCTATAAATATTAGATGCAGCATTAATTGAACTATCTTTTACTAAATAGATATTGTTTGTATCGGAAAGATCAGGAACCGTATCTAACAACTTATAAATACCTCCGTTTATCGCCCTGTAAATCTCGTACCTCTTTACATCATTAGAGTCTGACCTCTGGAACCGGACGTCTATCTCATTATTGCTTTTTACTGTTGCGTATTCTATTACAGGCGCCGCCGGTTTGTTATCTACTGTAATATGCATGCTGTCTGTAGTATTGCAGCCCTGGATTGTGGTTGCTTTTACAGTATAGATGCTGGTTTTGGGCAGATTGGCAGTGGGTGTGGCTGCAGTAGCGCTGCTGAGCCATATTGACGGGCTCCATTGATAGGTTACGCCACCATTTGCCTTGAGGGTGATGGCATTGCCACCGCAGATGACGGTGTCAAAGTTGAAAAATACAGGTTTTTGATAGATCGTTACTTTGCGTACTACAGAATCCTTTACAGTACCATTGCCAGCTACAAGTTTTACGCTGTAAATACCTGCTTTACCGTAGGTATGTGAAGGGTTTTTAAGGGTTGAAGTATTGGATAAGGAGCCGGTATCACCAAAATTCCAATACCAGTTGGTTGCTTTACAGTAGGTTGAGTCATAAAAATGCGTTGGCACACCGGAGCAGGTATCTTTCCAGCCAAACCAGGCTACGAAGGGGGGACAAAGAATAGAATCAGTCGACAAATATGTATTAACCGTCATACCCGTGTCTTTGGTAAAGTTGAGTTTTGATTGCGCAATTAAATTGGAATCATGCACCGCTACAGGATAGTTTGCCGGTTTTAGCTTCAAGTTAAATGACCCGCAACTTTCAGTATTCCCCAGGCTATCCGTTTTTAGAAAAACAGTATTGAATTCATTATACGCATTCTGGCGCGGAGCTGTTTGTGATGACCCCGATAAAATAGCCATCCCACCTGATTTTAAATCAATAAGGAAACCATCTTCCCAAATACCATTGTAATAGCACCTTCGTGATGAAGCAGAATTAATATTGATCGTAGATAGAGCCCCGGAAGTATCTAAACTGATTAATGCACGATGAAAAGTGTCGGCTAAGCTGGTTTCAAAATTCCCGGTAACCTTGAATAATCTCCTGGCGCTATCATAAATAGCAGAGGCAAAGATGAGGTTGGCGCTATTCGAATATGGATACTTTTTAGACCATAATATTTTCCCTGTACTATCCAATTTTTGAACAGTACCGAATATGGAACTAAAAGTGCTAAAGTTTCCTGAATTGCCAAAAACGTAAAAGCTTTTATCTGGTAATTCAATTATTGAGGCTAAGGTCTCTGAGTTATTGGACCCATAATCCATGCTCCAGAGTAATTTCCCATTACTATTAAGCTTTAGAATACGATAATCCATGCCAAAAGAATTATATGAAAGCAGGCAGGTAGTCCCTGCTAAATATCCGCCTTTTCTTGAAGGAATTACTTTTATTCCATTCCAATATGGAATTTGGCCGTTTGTATAAGTACTTGTTGTATCTATATAAGAGTTGGCCCATTGTAACGTGCCAGTCTGATCTGTTTTTGCAATAAATCCTGACCCATCGTTCTCAATGGATCCTGTAAAAACAAAATTTCCTGAAAAATCCTGCTGCATGTTGCTTATGGAAGCACCTAATCGGCCGCTTTTTATATTATTTCTATACAAATCAGACCATAAAACATTGCCATTCAAATCAATTTTAAAAAGACTGGCATTGCCATAGGCATAATTTTGAAGAAGTTGTGATCCCGAAGTAGCGCCTACCATAATATTTCCATCCCGGACCATAGACAATGAACAATTGAAAAAAAAGTAATTATAAGATAGATCATCATAAGCAGAACCGCTACTATATTCTTTTGACCAGATTACCCTGCCAATGCTATCTGTTCTTGTAATGATGATGACAAGATCAGGGACTATGGACGTTGCATGTGCCTGGACTGTTGAAAAGATAAATCCTTTATCGGATAATTCTATAACGGATCCGGGGAAAGTGTAACCGTCATATGAATATGTGTTATAAACTTCCTGAAAGGTTGTAATCTTTTGGGCATGCAGTGATATGCAGGAAAAAATGCAGATTAATGAAACCAGAAAATGTTTGAGCTTCTCAGGCATAATGTAGCGTATCGGCAAAAACAAATATAAGGAAAAAATCTAAAACGCGAATATTTAGGGATTTAACTTCCCAACAGAGTCTCCCACGGAACTATCTTGCTGAACCACAAATCAATGGGGACTCTGATGTATACTCGGAATAAAACACATACGAGAAATGTGTTTGCGTACTCGTATTCATCAGGGTCCCTCCTGGCCGGTCTATGTTTCGGGATCATTGTGCAGTGAGGAGACTCTGATGGAAAGCCAAGTTCGCATTTTAACTTCCCATCAGAGTCTCTCACGGAACTATCTTGGTGAACCACAAATCAATGGGGACTTTGATGTATACTCAGAATCAAACACGCATGAGAAAAGTGTTTGCATACGCGTATTCATCAGGGTCCCTCCTGGCCGGTCTATGTTAACTTCCCATCAGAGTCTCACCCGGAACTATCTTGCTGAACCACAAATCAATGTGGACTCTGATGTATACTCGGAATAAAACACATACGAGAAATGTGTTTGCGTATGCGTAGACATCAGAGTCCCTCCTGGCCGGTTAAGGTTCGGGATCATTGTGCAGTGAGGAGACTCTGATGGAAAGCCGATTGATAACATCAGCTTTTTGATGGAAAGCCGATTGATAACATCAGCTTTTTACTCTGATTTTCGGGAAGTCAATAGACTTCCTTCCATTCTTAAGTCCCAAGTGACACTTCGTTTAACACTTGAGACAACGCAGAGAAGTCAAGTTCGCATTTTATAAAGTCTGGCACCTTGATTCCACAGGATTCCGGGTCAGGCTGAGGCTGCTTCGACAAGCTCAGCAACCGCAGCCGCCCGGAATGACGGCGACTACCAACATTCGCAAAAAAAATAAAACATTTTCAAAAATATTTTCGCTTATAACTCATTAAATAAATACAAGTTATAAAATATTTTTACAAATCACCCACCCACCTGGGCATGTCGCTATATATGTATGTAAAAACGATGAGACAATTTGGAAATTTGGAAATTTGGAAATGGGCTGGCAAGAGAAAATCTTACGAATCTCATGATCATAGTAAACAGACAATTTGCGCGAGAATCATGCGTCAGCCACTTACGCCCGCCCGAACGTACCTTTTTCGGTACGGGCAGGCCTTACGACTTGTCCCTTACGCCTGATATTATGTTCACTCAAATACCAAATATTAAATATGTTAAGAAGAACAAAAATTACAAAGTGTATGCAATATGTGCAAAATGTACACCCAAACGTGACACTTATCATGTTCGCATTCAATATTTTAGCAATAAAAATGAAGAAAAAAACAGAGAATGTACAGCCATGTGTACACTTATACGATTCATTATCATTATACTATTAAAAACAAAGCCGGATACAATGATCAAAAATTTTAACACTTCTTTCCAATTTTCTCTGAACAAAGCTTTTGTTTTTTTGTTAATTCCAAAAATGTAGAAACTTCTAAATTATTGTTTTGCAACAGAGATTCAGAAATTGAAGTTAATTTTGGTTTTAAATCTTAATCGGTCATCTCAAAAAAATTAAAAAAATATGAAAGCAAAGTTTGGTTTTATTTTAATCGCATTGGCTTTTGCGGCCTGCAATAGCCACGAAAAAGAGCAGTTGGACAAACTCAAGGCGCTTAGGACACAGGATTCTACCCTTGCCGCCCAGGCCAAAGACAAGGATTCCCTTATTTCATCCTACATAAACACAATGGGTGATATCCAGGGCAATCTTGACAGCCTGAAATTAAAGGAGAAAATCATCACTATGAATTCTTCAGAAAGCCGCAGTAATCCCAAATCTGCAATTATGGATGATATCAAATCTATAGACGATGCCATCATTGCAAACAACAAGAAAATCTCTCAACTGGAATCGAGACTTAAAAAAATGGCAGGAAACGATGCTAAACTCAAAAAGATGATTGACAATCTTACGAGGGAAATATCTGATAAAGATGCTGAAATAGCTGCATTACAAAACCGGTTAAGCGGCGCAAACGACACCATAACCGCTATTACACAACGGTACAATGCCAGCATAAACGAGATCAGGAATGAAAAGGCAACCATAAGTTCTTTAACCACGGAGATGAATACGGTATATTATGCAGTGGGTACCATGAAACAGCTTAAGGCAAAGGGTGTCATTACAAAAACAGGTGGGATATTGGGGATGGGGAAAACGTCTGAGTTGAGTCCTTCCATAAAAAAGACGGCATTTACGCAGGAAGATAAAACCGTGATTAGCGAAATACCGCTAAATGGCAAATTGCTGCGTATTGTTACTTCTCACCCTGCGGGTTCTTATAGCATAGATAAGTCTGACAAAAAAACCGACAGGCTTGTTATTTCTGACGCTTCAAGTTTCTGGAGTGAAAGCAAATACCTTGTAGTAGAGATCAAATAGTTGGTTTCTTAGGCGATACGGAATTCGAGGGAAATATTTAAAAGTGGCGCTTCTTAAGGAAGTGCCACTTTTTTTTGTCTTTGACAAAGCTATTAGAATGGATAGCCAATACCCAGGTTAATCTGGAGATTGTGTTCAAACCAAGCACTCTGGCGGAGGAGTTCATCCACTTCCCATTCGCTCCCCGAAGGTCTTGAAGGGTCGCGAAGCGGAACAGCAAAATCAAAACGAACTACAAAATAACTAAAATCAAAACGCAACCCGACCCCGGAACCCACTGCAATTTGTTTGTAAAAGGTATTAAAATAGAAACCGGAACCCGGTCTTTGCGGATCATTGCTATATAACCATACGTTGCCTGCATCAGTAAACAAAGCTCCTTTGACGATGCTGTAAATAGGAAACCGCAATTCTGCATTTGCTTCCAGCTTTATATCACCTGATTTGTCATAATAAGTTGGCCCTAAAGGATCATAATAAGAGCCCGGGCCAAGGGTTCGCAATTTCCAGGCACGAATGCTGTTTGCACCTCCTACATAAAATTGTTTTTCAAAAGGCAATTCTGTTGAGTTGGTATTTGGGGCAAATAAACCCACAAGGCTTTGCGGTACACCAACACCGCCTATAATCCGCATTGCAAGGTTATTATTGTGTAAAACAGGCAAATAATACTGGTAGTCGGCTTCTATTTTTGTGTATTGGTAATAATTGATGCCTGATAATTTATCGGTTACAGCATTAGAATCCCTTTGCTGTTTTAACGTTAACAATGCGGGTACATTTCCTCCGGCTTCAAAAGAAAGGCGCAGGTACCAGTATGGATATTTGACATTGGTCAGAGGTTGCTGGTTTATAAGATAGGAAGCTCTGAAGTCAGTGATAAGATGCTGGTCAAACAGGTCAATAAGGAGGGGATTGTGTGTAGAATCAATACTTTTTTTGAAAGTTCCGGATAAAAATCCAGTGTTTACAAAACCGATTTCGATTGGCGTAATCGACAACGTTTGGTTGCTGCTGACTTTTGCCTGCCATGTCATATTCGTCAAAAAAGTTGTTCTGCTGAATTCCACATTATTCTCGGCAATATAACTGACATTGAAAGTCGTTCTTGCAGGTAACTTAAGGATCTTTTGACTTAGTTTCCATGGCCATAAAAGCCTGGGAACAATCAAAGAAGTGGTTATGCCGTACTGATAAGTCGGGGTATCTATCGCATTGGAATGTTGCAAAACAGATATTGGCAATTCTATCGACCCATAAGGCTTTATAGCCAGTTCCATTGCACCTCCAAAGAGGTTTTTATCAATATAGCTCAGGTTCCCTGCTACACCCAGTGATCTGGTTGTGGCAATCTGCGCCTGGCTTTCTTCTACGGAATTCAGCTCCGCACCATAACCGATTTCCTGCTTCTCTAATGGCGTAAGTCTGATAAATACGTTCAGGTTACCGGTATCCTGACTTAGAATGGTATCTATGCCAAATTGAATATCTATAAATTTATAGGTATTCAACTGAGATAAACCGCGAAGGGTGCTCTGGTAGTCATCGGCATTATATAAATCGCCGGGATGAATGAAAATAAATTCAGAAAGTACAGAGGGTTTCACCCGCAACTCATTGCTGATGTAGTGAAGACCTGCATAAACGACCGTATCTTTTACAGTTTTATCATTCTGAACGTATTCAGGCTCTACATATATTTCATTTATCTTATATACACGGTGACGGGTCCTGCTGTTGGGGTTTGCAATGCCCAGCCCAACATTTACAACGTGCCCGGCAAGAGAAGTATCCACTTCAAAATAAATATAATCCCTTCTGAAATTATAATATCCATTATTTCGAAGCAAAAGTGTAAGCCGGTTTCGTTCCGCTGTAATAACATCACCATCGTATTTTTGTCCGGGTTTCAGCAGCCGGTTCATAGAATCATTCGCCACGATATCAGAAATGCGTTTGTCAAATATGTGATAGTCTACTTTATGAATATAAAATGCAGCCCCCGGTTTGATATTATAAATTACTGAAGCCTTTTTTCCATTGATTTTAACATTGTAATTTACTGTATCATAGTAAAAGCCTTTATTAAACAAGTAGGATTTAAACTGCAAAGTGGAAGCTGACAATAATTGACTGTCCAGGATCACCGGTTCTTCCCAAACGCTTTTCTTCAGGTTATCTTCCCGGTTTTCCCAATAATCAATACGGCCATTTATTTTGGAAATTTTATCTTCAATTTTAGTTCTCGCTTTTTTATCGCTGGTATCTGTCTTTGCCAGTTCAGATTCTTTTGCCTCAAGTTGATCCGTAAATTTCCTTACTTTTCGTTCCCGTTTTTGTTTAGCCTGTTCGTTGTCAAAAATGAGGAACATCCACATATTAAATCTAAATAAACCAAGAACTTTTGTATTTGGCGATTGCCTGAGTAAACTATATAGTTCTTCATGTTCTCCTTTTGGAGCACCTTTTATTTCTACATTTTGGAGTAAATATTTTTTAGGAGGGATATATTTGCTGATATTGCATGCCTGGATGAGGAATATAGCAAGCAACACAAAAACAATAACCGGAATTTTATAAAAGCAGAAAGATGATTTCAAAAGCCCAGGTTAAATTTATCAGGTTGCTTCATCAGAAAAAGTATCGGCAATTGCATCTTCTTTTTATAGCCGAAGGTTCAAAAATAGCCATTGACATATTAGAATCTGCCCTCAAAGTTCACAAAATATATGCCACTACCGAATGGCTTGCCGAAAATAAGCATATTCTCCAACGGCACAAAGATATAGAAGCCATGGATGTTTCTGAGGAAGAGATGCTTAAAATAAGCAGCCTGGATACCCCCCAGGAAGTATTATTATTGGTTCATATCCCTGAGAAAATCAGTCAAAATACCAGCTCTAGCCCAAAGATCCTTCTTGCAGCGGATAGCATCCGTGACCCGGGAAACCTGGGTACTATTGTCCGCATTTGCGACTGGTATGGTATTTCGCAGCTCTATTGTTCGGATGACTGCGCTGAAATTTATAACCCAAAAACCGTCAGGGCCACTATGGGCAGCATTGCCAGGGTTGAGGTAATTTATACCGATATCAGGCAACTTATCATGGATCACAAAACGCATAAATCTTATGCCGCTACCCTTGACGGTAATGTTAATATTCATAAGCTAACAATCCCGGAACCTGTGTTATTGATCATTGGAAATGAAGCCCGTGGCGTGAGTGAAGAAATCATTAAAACGTGCGACGATACTATCATGATCCCACGATATGGAAAAGCCGAATCATTGAATGCATCTATTGCAACGGCAGTGCTGATAGATAATTTGATCCGGAATGAAAGATTAAAAGATTAAAAAACAATGAAAAGAGCGTCTTTGCGGGCGGCTTGAGCTTGCCTCAGCCTGACCCGCAATCCCATTGCATACATTCTGCCGCATCGACAAAGCTCTTTTCATAGAACTCGCAAAAGATAAAAGGCCAGCTATTAACTTTCTTCGGAACGTGAATCAAAAGATTGCGGCTTTCGTATTCTCGTACCTCGAATCCTTGCCGCAATAACGCTCTTTGTTGAACATTTATTTTTCATCTCAAACCCCTAACTTTACCACCCAAAAAGAGCATTACCCATTCATGAAAAAAATACTTGTATTTGGCGCCGGGCTTACTGCATATTATGCTATAAAGTACCTGGCAGATCATGGGCCGGCAAGGCAATGGGAAATTACTGTAGCAGATGCGAACCAGGAAACCCTGAATGCATGTAAGAACGAGTTCCCAGGGATTCATATCGCTAAAGTGGATGTATTTGATGCCGAAAAACGTGCGGCTGTTATTAAGCCGTGCAATGTTGTCATCTCTTTATTGCCGAATTATTTTCATGTACTTGTTGCAAGAGATTGTATTGATTTTGGGGTGCATCTCGTTACGCCTTCTTATGTGACAGCAGATATGAATAAGCTAAACAATGAGACTATTTCTAAAAACATCATCATACTCAATGAACTTGGCCTCGACCCGGGTATTGATCATCTTTCTTCTATGAATATTATTAACCGACTTAAAGAACAAGGTGCGACTATTAAAAGTTATAAATCCTATTGTGGTGGATTGATTTCCAGGAAGAACTGTGACAATCCATGGGAATATAAGTTTACATGGAATCCATACAATGTCATCAGGGCCGGAAGTGATGGAGCCATGAACCTTGAAAACAATCAGTTAAGATATGTTCCTTATCATCGCTTATTCAGGGAAACCAAAATCATCGAGGCGAATAATGAATCTTTTGAAATGTATCTCAATCGGGATTCCACCAGATATATTTCGCTTTATGGACTTGATCAAGTTCCTACATTTCTGAGAGGCACGTTGAGATACCCGGGATTTTGTAAAAAATGGAACAGCCTGGTTGATGCCGGATTAACCTCTGATAAAATAGAAATGACATTTGCAAATGATATCAGCTGGGACAAGTTTCTTAATGGTTTTTCAATTGAAAAATCAGATGATGGCGATACTCAAAAAGCACTCGAATGGCTTTTCAAAGATGCAGGTGATATTGAATTGAAAACCGCTACCCCCGCAGCAAACCTCCAGAAACTCCTTGAAAAAAAATGGAAAATGAACCCAGCCGACAAGGACCGTGTAGTAATGCTTCATGAAATTGAATATGAGAAGGATGGGAGGAAAGAACTTTTGAAATCATTGATGGACCTTGAAGGTGAGGATGCACGTAAATCTGCCATGGCAAAAACAGTGGGATTACCCCTCGCCATTGCAGCCGGATTGATCGCAGATGGAATAATAAAAACTTTTGGTGTAATTTTACCCGTGATTTCAGAAGTTTACCGACCAGTATTGGCCGCCTTAAGCTCTGAAGACATTGAGTTTAAAGAAGAGATATCGGTTATTTCATAGCATGTCAAGATTTTATAAAAGACGCATATCCTATTTACCTACTTTTTTCAGTATCAGTTTTGTGCTGTTTCTGGGGGGGCTTCTTGGTTACTTTATCCTGAATGCCAATGCTATGAAAAGAAATATAAAGGAAAACATAGAATTGAGTTTATATTTTAATGACAACGTAAGTGAAGCTGATATTCTCAAAACCAGGGATAAACTGCAGACAGAACCTTACGTAAAAAAGGCAGAATACATATCGAAGGAAGATGGCGTAAAAATATGGCCATTAGGGGCTGAAGGTGTCAAACTTTTAGGCTTTAATCCTATTCCTAATTCAATAGATGTGCATTTTAATTCGGGTTTTGTTGTATTCGACAGCCTCAAAATCCTTAAAACAGCTCTTGAAAAAAATCCAGGTATACGCGAGGTTCAGTTTGATGAGAATGTGGTAGAAAATATTGATAAATATGTCCAGACCGCAGGTATCATACTTATTTCGCTGGCTTTAATGATGGGCATTGTTAGCATCGCTTTAATTAATAGCGCTATAAGAATGAATATGTATTCCCGGCGCTTTTTGATCAAAAGCATGCAGTTGGTTGGTGCTACCAAGAATTTCATCCGCCGTCCCATTATATCTACAGGAATCATCACAGGCCTGTGCAGTGCTGTATTTGCGGCCATTTTGCTTTCGACCTTTATCTATTTCATCAAACAGAAGTTCAATTTTTTGTTCATGATTGATAATTACCTGGAGATTGGCTCTTTATTGGTCGGAATGCTTATTCTGGGCGTATTAATCACCGGATTGAGCAGTTATTTTGCAATAAACAAATATCTTAAACTTAAATTGGACGACTTGTTTTAAATTTGCAGTCTTATGAGTAAAAAAGAAGTAAAAAAGGTTTCTAAAGCCCCGTTTAACGAATTGCCTTTATCAAAAGAGAATTATATTTTGATGCTGGTGGGCCTGGGTATTATTATTATTGGATTTGTATTGATATCAGGATCTACTGATATCTATAATTTCACAAAGATGAAAATAGCCCCGAATGTATTGTTATTCGGCTTTTTGTTTGAGATCTACGCCATCATGAAAAAGCCCAAGGTTCAAAACCCTGAGGCCTGATTTTCTGTCCGACAAACACCTATCTATGGATCAATTTCGGGATTTTGATTTCCAGAACGGAGAAATCCTGCTTATCGATAAACCAAGAGGCTGGTCATCATTTGATGTGGTTCGCAAACTTAAAAGAGGCGTAAACGCAAAAATAGGCCATGCCGGGACCCTTGATCCTCTTGCCACCGGCCTCATGATTCTTGCCACCGGACCTTTTACCAAGAAAATATCTGATTTTCAGGATATGGTGAAAGAATACACGGGTTCAATCTTTCTCGGTGCCACTACCCCATCTTATGACCGTGAAACGGAACCGGAAGATATTACCGAAATAGGCTCTGTTTCTGAACAGGATATCATAACTTCTGCCAAGTCACTTACAGGAGTAATTTTACAAGTTCCACCAGCTTTTTCTGCCATCAAAATAGATGGGAAAAGATCTTATAACCTGGCCCGAAAAGGCAAAGCCCGTGAGCTGAAGCCGAGAGAACTTGAAATTATTGAATTTGAAATAACAAAAATTGAACTTCCCCTTATTTATTTCAGAGTAGTTTGCAGCAAAGGAACCTATATCAGGTCGTTGGCGAACGATTTAGGGAAGATATTAGGCGTAGGGGCTTATCTATATGATCTTTGCCGCACAAGAATTGGAGATTTTAAGCTTGAAAATGCATGGCAGGCAGACCAATTGGCCGATCATTTGTATCAAATTCAACATTTGAAACCATCGGATGAAAATATTTAGTGACATCTCGCAGTTGCCGGCTTTCAAAAACCCTGTAGTAAGTATCGGGTCATTTGATGGCGTACATCTTGGGCACCGTGAAATCCTGAATGTAATGACCATAAAGGCAAATGAAATTGACGGAGAGACCGTACTTCTCACTTTCTGGCCTCATCCCAGAATGGTATTGCAACCCAATGACAATGGATTGAAATTATTAAATACCATTGAAGAAAAAATTGAAATCCTGGAAAACTACGGGTTGGACAACCTTGTTATTCTGCCCTTTACAGAAGAATTCTCAAAAATGGATTATCGACTTTTTATAGAAGAAATCCTGGTAAAAAAAATAAATGTCAAAACCCTTGTCATTGGGCATGATCACCATTTCGGGAAAAATCGCGAAGGAAATTTTGAACAGCTTGAAGCTTTTGCCCCGGTTTTTCATTTTGATCTCATCCAGGTAGATGCCATCCAGCTGCAATCAGATCCGTTGAGTTCATCCATGATCCGTAAAGCACTGGAAAACGGGGAAACGGTTTTTGCTAATGAGATACTTGGTTATCCATATTCAGTCACCGGAATTGTAGTTGAAGGGAAAAAGAGAGGCAGAGAATTGGGTTATCCTACCGCGAATATTCAAATTCCGGAGAAATTTAAACTCTTGCCCGCAGATGGAATTTACGTGGTAGAGGTAATATATGATGGAAAGACATATAAAGGCATGGCAAGCCTGGGGCACAATCCAACCTTTGGAGATACAGACAAAACGCTGGAAGTGAATATCTTTAATTTTAACAAGCAGATATACAATGAAAAAATAACTGTAAAATTTTTGTTGTTTTTACGGAAAGAAGTTAAATTCGCATCCAAGGAAGAATTAGTGCAGCAACTAGAAGCTGACAAGAGGGACACATTATTTTTTTTTCACACCTAAAAGTTTAAGAATCTTGAACCGGAGCAGGAGATTTATAATACTTACAAGCATACTAACGCTTTTTAGTGCGTTATTGTTTAATAATTTATACGCAAGCGATTTTCTTATTGATTCCGCTAAAAACATGATTGATACCAATTCTGTAAATCTAGCAGATGTGTATCATAATAATCATTACCTCAATATTGCCTCTATCCTGCCTTTTCAACAGGCATATATGATCTGGGATACGGCAACCATTCATCCTTATCATTTTGATCTTACAAAAATGACGGATACCGTTACACTTGTACTGGCAAACCATAAAGATTGTGGTTTTGCCATTCCTGTTGCCGGTTATGTTACTTCAGAATTCGGAAAAAGAAACCATACCCGCTATCATTATGGTATTGACCTTAAATTAGACAGAGGCGATACAGTTGTATCAGCTTTTGATGGCGTTGTACGTATTTCACAATGGAGCCGCAGTTATGGAAACTGTGTTGTAATCCGGCACTATAATGGTCTCGAAACTTTATATGGACACCTTACTTATAGGGATGTTGTACCTGGACAAGTGGTTAATGCGGGGCAGCTGATAGGACTTGGAGGTACAACAGGAAGGTCAACAGGGCCCCACCTCCACTTTGAGGTAAGATACCTGGGTGAACCTATCGACCCGAATTCAATTATCAATTTTGACGACACGACCCAACACGCTCTTCGGTCCGATACATTGAATCTTTCAGCAGATAATTTTGAATACCTTGCCAAATTCCACGAAGAGGAAGCCAATTATCTTTCCAGACATCATCGCCATGGAAGAGGCAGACATGCTGTTCATTATGCCTATAATTCCAGGACACATTCTACCCATAGCAAACATAGCGGATATGTTATTCATCGTGGAGACACCATCTCTAAAATTGCCATGCGCAATGGCACAACGGTGAACAGGATTTGCCAGATAAACCGCATATCCAGGAACGCAAAACTGAAGCCCGGGAAAAAGATTGTGTTAAAGTAAGGGGTTAGGAATCAGGAGTTACATTAGCTCAGTATTCACCGATTCATTTCTGAAAAAAAGTACGAAACTATTAATTGATTTCGGCGGAAATTCCTCTATCAAGAATTGCTGAACAAAGTGGAACCAGAAGATCATATTCGCCTTGTTTCACTTTGCATTTTCCTTTGGTATGAATGATCCAGGCACATTGCTCAGCCTGTTCGAAACTATGATCCAGAACCTGCACAAAACTCTCAATCACATGATCAAAGGTATTAATGTCATCGTTATAGACAATAATACTGTTTTCAAGACCAACGGCAGTTTCTAATGCTGTCAATTCCTGTGTTTGGGTGCTCATAATGGCGTCGGATAACTTTTTATGCGTAAGAAATATCCACTTTACTATGCAAATTTAGGAATAAAATAAGAGAAAGTGCAAAATATGCGGTTTTGATAAAAAGTACTTCTATTTTATCGTTCTCGATTTACGTCTAACCACTTTTTTGGCAATTATTTTTTTTACTGCCTTTTTCCGCACTACTTTTTTAGACGTTGTTTCTTTCGAGGCTGTTTTCACCGTTTTTAACAAAGATCTGTTTAGTTCTTTAAGTTCAGCGTCACCATTGTATTGCACATCACGCAATAATGCATAAATCTTATCCTGTGCTCTTACGATAGCTTTCCCCGGATTAATTTTATAGTTGTTTTCCTGTGTTTCTCCGAGGATCCTGGCTTTGACGTTATCTTCCCATTCGATACTAAGGAAAGCCTTTAATTGTCTTCTGATGGCTTTATCGTAGATGGGACATAGCGCTTCAATCCGGTGGTCCAGATTGCGTGTCATCCAATCAGCCGACCCGATATATATCTTTTCATCCCCCCCATTACAGAAAACAAGGATTCTTGAATGTTCAAGGTACTTATCTACGATACTGATGGCTTCAATATTTTCGCTTAATCCCGGTACGCCTGCCTTCAAGGAGCATATCCCCCTGATAATGAGTTTCATTTTAACGCCTGCTTTGCTTGCTTCATAAAGCAAATCGATCATTTCTTCATCTACCAGGCTATTCAGTTTTAAAATCATATAAGCTGGAAGACCAGCCTTTGCATGAGCTATTTCTTTTGCGATGTACAAGACAAGGGTATCCCTCATATAAAACGGAGAAACGAGTAACTGACGATAAGTGCCCCTTCGGGTATTGTTATCAAGGAAATTAAAAACCTGGCTGACATCTTCCGTGATCTGCTTGTGGGCCGTGAACAAACCATGATCAGAATATAATCTTGATGTCATTTCATTAAAATTACCGGTACCCACATAGGCATACCTAACTATGCCTTCCTTTTCTCTCCTTGTAATTAAAAATAACTTTGAATGAACCTTCATACCTGGAACACCCAGGATAACTTTTGCACCTTCTTCCCTGAGTTGATTGGCCCATAAAATATTGTTTTCTTCATCAAACCTGGCCTGGAGCTCCATTACAGCTGTAACCTGCTTGCCGTTTTTAACTGCATTTATTAGGGTGTTCACAACATTTGAAGTCTCAGCAACCCTGTACAATGTCATCTTGATGGATATGACCTGCGGATCAATAGCTGCTTCCCTCAACATATCAATAACATAATTGAATGATTGATACGGATAATGCAATAATATATCCTTTTTGCGCACAATATCAATCATACTGTGATTCAAAGGGATATCAGGATGCGGAATCGGAGGTCTGTTTTCCATTTGAAGATGTGGCGGTCCGATCTTCGGAAATTTCATAAAATCTTTAAAATTATGATATCTTCCTCCGGGAATAATATTATCTCCTTTATGCATTGAAAGTTTTTTCACAATCTGCCGAAGCATATCTGCCGGCATGGCTTCATCATAAATAAATCTGACGGGCCTGCCCTTCTTTCTCTGCTTTACACTTTTGGTTATTTTCTGAAGATAACTTTCTGAAACTTCATCATCAATGTCGAGTTCTGCATCCCTTGTGAGCTTAATGGTATAGGCATGTAATGTATCAACTTTGAAAATTGAGAATATTTCGTCGAGGCAATAGCGGATTACATCGTCAAGCCACATAATATATTGCTTACCTCCTACTTCAGGCAAGACCAGGAAGCGCTGCACCTGGTCTGTTGGCAATTCAATGAGAGCATGCCTGAATTTTAAAGGTGCGTCGCTGTGCGATATCCTTATGGCCAGGTATATCATTTTATCCTTCAATGCAGGAACAACAGGGGAAGAATCAATCATAATAGGAACCAGTGTAGGCCGGACCCGGTTTTGAAAGTATTGCCGCACAAATTCACCCTGTGTTTTATTCAGATTGTTTTCATTAATAATATATATTTTTTCATTGGAAAGCTCATTAATCAGCTCTTCGTAGGTATGATCTGATTTAAAACGCTGTTCTAAAATGATTTCCTGAATCTGAGCCAGGATTTTATTGGGTTTACCACCCAGTACATATTTCACATCACCTATATCGGCCATTCTTTTCAAAGTAGCTACCCGTACCCTGAAAAACTCATCGGTGTTTGAAGAAAATATTCCCAGGAATTTAATACGTTCAAGCAATGGAACTGTAGGGTCTGATGCTTCCTGCAATACACGCTCATTAAAAGCCAGCCAGCTTATTTCACGATTGATAAATTTTGATTTGATCTCTTTTTTCAAGGATTTGAATTAAGGGTTAATTATTTTTCCTGACTATTTCTGTACAGCCGGCATGTATGCATAAGATATGGGAAAGACTATTTGTTTATAATTCATCATCAAAAAGGACAAAAGTAATTAAATGATTAAACCGGAAATTGATTCCTGAAAAATTTAACATTGGCCAAATAATATCTTAAAATACCATCCTGGTTCATTTTAGTACAATCTGGCTATCGGGATTACAAACAAAAAAACCCGGCGTCATTGGGCCGGGTTTTTTGCAGATATGTCAGAATATCTTAGTTCGATTTGCTTTCCGGTTTTGCACAGGCCTTTTTGTCTGTACATTTTCCGGTGCATTTGCCATTACATTTACCTGTACATGCTTTTTTGTCTTTGCAGGTTGCAGTTTGTTTTGCGCCGTCAGTTTTATCATTACCAGCATATGCTGAAGTAACGATAGCAAAACTGAACATCATTGCTGTTCCGTATAAAAGTAGTTTTTTCATTATCTCGATAATTTAATAGTTACATTCAAAGATACATAAATAGTGCCATAAACCAAAAATTGGCAGATCATGTTTAAGTTTGCAGGATCATGTCATCAATATCAATCAAAGAACGCTACGCACGCGCCATTCAGTATTTTGAAAAAGCAATGCCTGACGCCCAAACAGAATTGCATTACAGAAATCCTTACGAACTTCTTGTATCAGTAATGTTGTCGGCACAGTGTACCGACAAAAGAGTGAATATGACCACACCAACTTTATTTTCAGTTTATCCGACTCCAGCAGAGCTTTCCAGTGCAGATTTTGATGATGTATTTCCATTTATTAAAAGCATCAGTTATCCCAATAGTAAAACGAAACACCTCATTGCGATGGCTCAAATGCTTCAAAAGGATTTTAATGGGAAAGTCCCCGGTAATACTGAGGATCTGGAAAAACTACCCGGTGTAGGCAGAAAAACGGCCAATGTGATTGCTTCTGTTGTTTTTGGAGAAAATACAATGCCGGTGGATACACATGTATTCAGGGTGGCGCAGCGGATCGGTCTGGTAAAGCCGTCCAAAACACCTTTGCAGGTTGAAAATCAGTTGTTGAAAAATATTGAGCCGCAACTCACCGGCAAATTTCACCATTGGCTGATTTTACATGGGAGATACGTTTGCCTGGCCAGGAAACCCAAATGCGAAATATGCGGATTACAGGAAATCTGCAAGTATTATCAAAAGATTTCAAATGAAAATTCCCCGGCGGGTCATAAGAAACCGACGATCAAAAAATAAGCACCGCCAACAGCTGAGATCATACTGATAACCCAGAGAAGTTTTCGCCTCGTTAGGATGGCAATGGCCGCCACGGCAATGGATATCTGGAATATGGTCACAGACTTTGCAAAAGACAAATGACGTTCCAGATGTTCTTTGGAACTGGATTCAAACTCTGTAGCCAATGTCTTTATTTCGGCTTTCTCCTTTTCGTATTTATCAATCTTTTGCTTCAGATCCGCATCATTTGCTTTTCCATTTACGGCAGTTAGCATTTTGCTGGTCGACATAGCAATTTCAGATTTTATTCCTTTTGCCTGGAAATAAGCCCATTGATCGCTGGCTTTAAGTTGTTCCAGGAGCGCTTCATTTTCATGATGTCCCCCCATTAAAGAAGCAATAGCTGCTAAAACAGCAATAAATGCTGTAGAAAGGGCTACGTACATAATCCATTTTTCTTTTTTTTCTTCTTCTGCAATCTCATGAATTTTTTCATGAAGATTTTCTGTTGGTACTTCAAGTTCTTCCATTTCTGTATTTTATTTTCAATGTAACCCTCAATCCGGACTTATTGTTCTCAGTACAAAAATAGAGAAAACAAAGCTTTGATTGCGATTAAGAAAAAGTGAATTTATGAAGCTGGCCAAAGATGTCTCTATTTGGCTTAATTTAAATGATCGTTATTCCACAACAATCTTTTTGCTGATCGTTTCATCTCCGTCTCTTTGAATGGACAAAGAATAAACGCCTGGCTTAAGCGCCGCCTTGTTGAACGAAAAACGTTGATCGCCAGCTTCAGTAAGCCCTTTATAAAGCATTTCAATCATCCTGCCACTCATATCATAAACAGCAATGCTGATATCAGATCTTTGCTTCAGGTCAAAATCAATAGTGAATATATCTGTTACGGGATTAGGGAAAACAGAACTATTATTATTTGTCTTAACCTGTGATTCATTGATTCCTGAGTTTTTAACCAGGCCTATTTTAGCAACCGTCGTTTCGTATGTATTGCTGCTTCCATAAGATCCTGAAAAATAACAGTAATTAGTGCCCACCTGCCTCACCAATCCTGTGTAATCGCCCCAACGAACCGTGCCTGATTTTTGTCCATAGGAAACAATTGGTGAACTTCCCGCTTTGATAACAACGGATGGTGAAAAATTGAAATTATTATCACACTCAACTACATCAACTTCGGGGTATATCACAGAATCACTTTTACAATATGAGATGAGTACAGATTTATCCGTATCAGATATCCCAATCGGGGCGATAGAAGAATATACATAATCCATTTTATTCAATCCAAATTCAACGTAATTAAGTTTCTTTTTTTGAGCGTCAATACGGGCGTATATGATATCTGTAAAACCGGAATGCTGGTCTTTGGTAGAAAACACAAAATGAATGGTATGCCCCCCATAAAAAGCCTGGGTAATCCAATTCTGATCCGGATTGAGCTTAAAAGTTGTGGTATCCTGTTTTTCGCCGACAAGATGTGGCGCTGAATAATAGAGAGAGGGATACATATAAGTGGTATCAATATTGATTTTCGCTTTTCCCGAATTTTCATTGCCTGTTATTTCAAGCAAATCAACCTCAGACCCAATGGTATCATGATTGCTCACAAAATACATGCTATCACCATAATTGCCCTGTATTCCATGTGGTACTGGCACCCACGTATCTGTTACATAAAAATTTGTGCCATCGGGTGCATAGCTTACATAATTCAATGAATCACCTTTATATCCGTTTGCAAGGTTGATCTGAACTATGGCAGGTGTGGACGAATAAGCCCCGGTAATTGGATACACATGGATCAAATGAAGGCTGATAAACAAATCACTTTTCGAAATCCCAATTGTCGGGTAATCTCCAAACTGCTGCTGGTTGTATAAATCACTGGGAATACTATATACATACCAGCCATCAGCAGGATTGCCAGATTTCGAAAACATGATCACTATTTCTGAAGCGGGTGTATTGGTTCCGCTCAGCATTGTCATAATAAAGCGGTCATTTACAGCATCATATTCTACCCTTGGATCGAAATAGACCTCTTTGAAATTCGGAAATGTCGTTTTCAGGGCATCATAAAAAGAAACATTAGATGAAGTTCCGGAATTATTAGGCTGAAAAATCCTGTAATTGGAATTCATGACGCTGATTATATAGCCTGATTTGGATATAGCCAGAAAATTATCAGGCGGGTGATCAGGGTACCCGTTCGACCCATCAAATTGATTGATCACAGAAGGCATATTCTCTGAAGCTGTCTTATTTTCTGACTGTCCCGCGGGTTTATCTTCATGAAAATATGGCGAAGGCTGACTGGTCTGCATGGGAATATGTGAAGAACGATAATCTGACCTCTGATCGGGCTCGGTCGATAATAATATTGGATTAAAGGATGAGTTGACATGCATCAGGTCAACTTCTCCCGCCATGGCAACAGCCTGATGGGTATGCTGCTTGAAATGAACAGTTTCAGGACTACCGCCATGATTTGCACCAAACACATTCATGCTTAGGCAGGAAATAAAAACAATGATCGCTGTTGAAATTACTGATGATTTGTATTTCATTTTTAATATCTGGAATCCTTTATCAGATTTATAAGACGATTATTTTGTCAATTCTTCAACTCAAAGATAACAAAACAAAGCAATCATGGTGCCTTTGGGAAATTAATAAATGAATAACCCAGCACTTATTACATGCCTGCTGCCTTAATAACCAATAAAACCGTAATTGTTAAAACCGCAATAACCACCACCAGCCTGTTTTTGGAATAAAACAGGCCAATGGCCATTATAAGACATGATATTGAGCTGATCAAAGCGCCCAGCATGAATGGTTTTAACATTAAAACGGTCAACTTATCCCCAAGCTGATATTCCAGTCTGAAAAATTCTGCAAGGCACCTGATCAATGCCAGTAAAACAATAATGATAGCAATGCGTGCTGCTTTTTTCATAACATTTAAATTGCTAAAGGTGTGATCTCACTTATAGTCTCTTCCACATTAATATCATTTGTTTTTCTTAATGGTATTTCAGGTAAAAACAAAACAACCACAAATCCCAATACCATAATACATGCGCTTATCAGAAACAGGTTATCTAACGAAGAACTAAAGGCAATTTTTACCGTTTGTAAAAAATGTCTGAAGCTCTGTGATATAGAAGCCTGCATAGGTTTTGGTGCTGACTCAATCATGGTTTTTATTTTGGATTGTGCCGCTGGGTTCAATAACATTTGAACGGTTTTGGAATTCATTTCAAACGCATGATCAGGTTGTATTTTTTTAAGTGTGGCAACAAAAGGTTCATTAACCACATTTGACATGTGAGACGACAGCTGACTGTTCATAAACCCGCCGAGCAGCGCAAGTCCTACTGTACCACCAAGATTTTTAAAAAGTTGCGAACCGGCAGTTACTTCCCCTACTCTTTTCACACTGAATGCATTGATGGCACAAAGCTGAAATATAGGGATTGTTAATCCCAACCCTGTTCCAAGGATGGCCATGCTCATAACAAGCATATTGTTTGTGGTATGAATATCAATTCGCGAAAACAAATACATCCCAAGTGCACCCGAAAGCATTCCTAAAAGAGCTATTATTTTATATTTCCCGGTACGTGAAACAATCTGGCCGCTGATAATCGCTGAAATGATGAGAGACATCATCATAGGAGTCAATATTAACCCCGAATGTGTAGCAGTGATGCCTATTATTCCCTGTGCGAAAAGCGGGATAAAAAGAATAACGCCGAACATCCCCATGGTGGTGAGAAAAGACCCCGTTGCTGAAACCACAAAAGCCCTGTTGCCAAACAGATCAAGAGATAAGATAGGATTTTTCGCTTTGCTTTCTGAATAGATAAATGCCATTAAAGATACTACAGAAATAATCAATAGTGAAATGATTTGCCAGGATCCCCATCCATATTCATTGCCTCCCCAAACCAGTGCCAATAAAAATGGAACAAGGATAGCAGTTAAAAAAACAGACCCTGCAAAATCAATGGCACTTGCACTGATTTTGTGTCTGATATCAGGTAGTGCGCCGATAAGAACAATTAATGCCACAATACCTACTGGTACATTGATATAAAAAGTCCAGCGCCAGGAAAGCGTATCTGTGATCCAGCCGCCTAATAGTGGACCAACAATACTTGATAATGCAGCTACACCACCGATCATGCCCTGGTACTTTGCCTGCACTGCCGGTGGAAACACATCAGCGATCATGGCAAATGAAATGATCATAACAGCGCCGCCGCCTATGCCTTGAAAGGCACGGAAAAAGATAAGCTGATTCATATTCTGCGCCAGACCAGAAAGTGCAGAGCCAATGAGAAAGATAATAATACCAATGATATACAGGCGTTTGTGACCGAAAAGATCAGAGAGTTTTCCATAGATGACCATAGTAATGGTGCTGGTAAGCATATATGCCGTAAAGACCCAACTGAGACGTTCCATGCCATTTAAATCACGGACAATTTGTGGCATGGCCGTGGAGACGATCATCTGATCGAGCGTTGCTAGGAATATCGCCAGGATGATTCCTATAAGGATAAAGACTTTGTTATTTTTCATGATGATGATTTTTTAAGGGTTGATGAATAATTGTATACTGTTTTATTTTTTTGCTTTTCACTTCTTACTTCTCACCTTTCACTCTTTAATGTAAACCAACCGTTCGGTATGTATTAAAAGCCAAAGAATTGTGAGTTTTCATATATGATTACTTTTTGATTAATATTTATTTCACGAGAAAGGACAATAACATGCGTCCCATCTTTGATTTGGTTCGCGCTTTGAAGGCAGAAAATGAGTTTTTTGAAGCAGCATTAAAATTGCCGACATTTGAAAGTTTAAGAATTTTTTCAGCATTGCCATGCGCCAGTTTTTCCTTGTCTTCTTTTGATAGTTTTGTTGCATTCAGAAAATCCACCGCTTCAAAATTATCCCTGAAAGGATCATCCACAGAGAACATCATGTTATCTATGCCCAGGAAAGCAAGGGCACATTCAAAAACAGGTTGATCAAAAACACCGCTGGTGGTGATATACAGATTTTGTTTCATGTAATAATTAAAACTCTTTTCCATATGATTCTCAGGCGAAGAACCCGGTTTTTTGGCTTCCTGAGCCGCCAACAACCACTCCCCCATAGATAGGGCAAGACTTAACCTTGAATAACAAAACGGGATCAATTCTCCCATGTGCCCAATAATGATTTTCAATTTGGGATGCCTGTCAAATACGCCTGCTTTAATCATCCGCAACAAATGTGTACCTGTCTCCACACCCCAGCCCCAGCCGGTGATCAATGTAGAAGATCCTTCGTAGTAATAGTCAGATATTTCCTTTGGTGGATCGGTAGGATGGATATAAATGGGCACGTCAAGTTCTTCGGCTTTGGATAACAAAACCGAAAAAGATTCATGGTCTAAATAGCGGCCATGTGTATGCCCGTTTATGAGCGCACCTTTAAATCCAAACTCTTTTACGGTTCGTTCCAGTTCATCCGCGGCATCTTCGGGGGATTGCATCGGAAGCGTTGCAAAACCAGCAAAGCGGGTGGGATATTTTTGCACGATACCGCCCAGCCAGTTATTGATTTCTTTTGAAAGTTTTATAGCCAAAATGGTGTCATCCAGCATTTCAATCCCGGGCTGCACATGTGACAGTACCTGTATATCTATTCCCGCTTCATCCATGCGTTTTATTCGGGCCGGACCGACATCTGAAAGTTTCTCCTTAACGGCACTGTACTTTTCCCGCAGTTCCATTGGATATAATTCAAAAAGTTTTGGGTACAAAAATGCTTCTTCGAGGGCAATGACTTTTGAGATTTTATTTTGTGTTGTCATGATGTTTCTTTTTAAGGGTCTTATAAATTTATTTCACATACCGAACGCTCGGTATGGACTGAGCTGAAATAATATATCTATTTTAATTTCTTTCATTTTCCATGGTTAACTATCCTTTTAGTTGCTTGTAAAAGCCATCCCAGAGCGCTTTTATCTCAGGTTTCATTTCACCCATCCTGTTGTTGAGTATCATACGGATGCCGATACCGTCATTGGAGTACATATAAAACTTTGCAATCTGTTCGTCCGTCATTAAAGGTTTTATTTCTCCTTTCTTTCTTGCTATCCTGATAATTTTAACCCAGGATCTTACTTCCTTTTCTGCCATTACATCCATTTTTCTTTTGAAATCCGGTATCATGCGCACTGCATCGAAAATCAAAAAGTAAAAATTGGCATTCAGGTCTTTATTTTCGACAAAGGATGTGTCAGCCTTTTTCGAAATGTCTTTCAGATAATCCGCGCAAAACGCCTTCAGGGATTCATGCGAGAATGAATCAAAGGGTACACTCATCAGTCCGGCAAAGAAATGATCTATGATCTCCATAAAAAGCTGCTCCTTGCTTTCGAAATAATGGTAGAACGCACCCTTGCTGAGACCGGTCTTTGTGACAATCTCCCTCATGGTCACTTCCTTAAAGCTCTTTTGCATAAAGAGTTCAAAGGCTGTCTGGAGGATATGTTCTCTTGAATCTTTCATAAACCGACCGTTTGGTATGGCAAAGATAATGACATATTTTAAAATGTGGATTGTTTTTGAAAAAAATATTTCGGGGCAGTGTTTTGACAACTTTTGGAAAGTTGTCAAAACTGAAATACTGGTAATATCTGGCTGGCAATCTCTAATTCAGTTCAACATTATATATTCTTTTTAAGAATGTATCGGGTGATCGAAAGCCCGGTTGAACTGCTTAAGGCACTTCCTATTGTTTTATCAATATCCCATCCCTGGTTATGAAGCAGGTTTAATTCGTCCAGGATAATTTTGTCATTAGAAGCCGTATTTTTAGGCGCCGCGAAGCCGCCGTAATAGTTCTTAAGATCTGTTGTATTTGATGTTCCGTCGGTTGCAGTTACAATCATCTTGCCGTCAAAGGCACTGGAAGTTTCCAGCACCGTAACAATCATGTATTGCGAAGTAGCAGGTGGAGCTGTTGGTTTGCGGTTTGAAATAAAAGCATAAAACAACGTGGAAACTACAGCTAGCGATAAAATACTGAAAATAAATGTTTTGTTCTTCATAAATGTAATTTTAGGTTTTAGGAATGCTTTGACGAATTTACAAATAAATATGTCATTGTTTTTAATAATCAACGCACTTAGGTTAAGGCAAAGGACCGCAGGGCTTAACCATCTTTCTACAATCATGTTACCCCGGGCTAATTCGCTGGCGAATAAAATATCCGCGATTCTTTTTAAACTCTTTCCCGGTCCGCTAAAGATTGCCTGGCGGCTAAAGGACAGCTTGGAAAAAATAATTCTTTAAATACCAGCAATCGTAAATTAGCGCTGATATTTAATACTGTTCTAACCTGCTAAAAACCAATATTTTTGTCACAATTACAATTTTTTTGTCATTTTTTTGACCAAAACGGTATCACGTATCTATGAAATGCAGTACCTTTACGGCTTAATAAAAAACACCTCAAAATGGCAAAAGAAGTAAAAGACGACAACGCTGAGAAACGCAAATCGCTGCAGCTCACGATAGATAAGTTAGAAAAAACTTATGGCAAAGGAGTAGTTATGTCGCTGAATGACAGGCAGCTTGAAGGAATTGAAACCATATCAACCGGATCTCTTGGCTTAGACATAGCCCTTGGCGCTAGAGGTCTTCCCAAAGGCAGGGTGATTGAAATATACGGACCTGAATCTTCAGGAAAAACCACCCTGGCCATCCATGTTATTGCCGAGGCTCAGAAACTGGGCGGTATGGCAGCCATTATTGATGCGGAACATGCATTTGATAAAGGATATGCCGAAAAATTAGGAATCAATGTTGACAATCTTTTAATATCTCAGCCAGACGATGGCGAACAGGCTCTTGAAATTGCCGACCACCTGATTCGCTCCGGAGCGATTGATGTCATCGTGATTGACTCTGTTGCGGCCCTTGTACCTAAAGCAGAGCTTGAAGGTGATATGGGTGACAGCAAAATGGGATTACAGGCCCGATTGATGTCCCAGGCATTGAGAAAACTCACAGCTTCTATTAGTAAAACGCAGACCATCTGTATATTTATCAACCAGCTCCGTGAAAAGATCGGCGTCATGTTCGGAAATCCTGAAACCACGACGGGTGGTAATGCATTGAAGTTTTATGCCTCTGTCCGTTTGGATATCCGTAAAATAAATACGATCAAAGAAGGTGTTGATATTGTAGGGAACCGTACCCGTGTTAAAATAGCCAAGAACAAAGTGGCACCACCTTTCAGGGTAGCTGAATTTGATATCATCTATGGTGAAGGAATCTCTAAAGTAGGCGAGATCATTGATATCGCATCAGACTATGAGATCATCAAAAAAGCCGGATCATGGTTCAGTTATGGTGATACCAAATTAGGACAGGGCCGTGATGCCGTTAAACAGCTTTTGAAAGACAATCCTGAACTGGCTGACGAAATCGAAAAGAAAGTACTTGAGAAGGCTTATGGAGTCGACAAGCCTAAAGTTGCGATGGCCGCGGAATAAATGAAGTGCGGAGAGCGAGGGCGATAGAGCGAAAGGTAAGAACGGAGAACGATAGAGCGGAGTGCGTTGACTCTCGAATAAGTCGGGATAAATGAGCTTGTCGAAGCCTGGTAGTTTACGTATCAATATTGGATCAGCGGCCCTTCGACAAGCTCAGGGACCGAAAAAACCTGAATCAGACTCTTTTCCTCGGAATGGTGAGCGTCTTCCATTCCTCATTCCGGATCATCTTGGTGATATAAATGATCTGGCCTACATGCTGGGAATAATGAGATAACTGGCGCAATATTGCCTGCACAATAGTATGCGGTTCGTTGCGGATGGTTATGATCTTATCAAAATCCTTTTCAGTAAGTGACTCCAGTGCATTGAATGTGCATTGCCAGCCTTGCTCCCATAGGTCCAGAAGCTCTGCTTTGGTTTCCTTGCGACCAATAAATTCTTCGTCCCGGGTTCGGGTTGGCTTTTCTCCATCCGTGGTTAGGAAATCAGTCCAGCGGCTGAGCATATTCCCATGCAGGTGTTTGATAATGATGGCGATGCTATTGCTTTCCTCATTGGGTTGCCAGTGCATTTCCGCATCGGTCAGTATCTGTGCAAATGACTTATCTCCGAAGTTTTTGTATTTCCTGTATTCCGAAATGCTTTCCTTTAAAAAATCGGTTGCTGAAATTGACATAGGATCCGTTTTTAGTTGTTAACAGATAGCAAAATTAACAGATTTTTATCTAAAACTGCCTAGTCAGAAATACACTTTAAATAATGATCTATGCAAAAAACGTCTAACGTTATGCTATGTATAAAACCTTAAATTTGCAGCGCATTATTACCTAAATCACAATACATGATAAACTTAAATCTATCAGGTAAAACCGCCATTGTCTGTGGCAGTTCACAGGGAATTGGCAAAGCGGCCGCCATGGAACTGGCTTCCCTTGGTGCTAATATCATCCTGGTCGCCAGGAATCTTTCTGCACTAGAACTGGTGAAAGAGCAATTGCCAACCGATGAAGGACAGGTTCATTACGCACTATCAGCAGACTTTGACCATCCCGAAGACCTGAAACAAAAGATCAATCATTTCCTCGAAAAAATTCATGTGGTACACATCCTCGTTAATAATACGGGTGGCCCTAATCCAGGACCTGCCAATGAAGCGCACGAAGATGAATTCAGGATTGCATTCAACAGGCACCTGATATGCAACCAGATTATGGTTCAGGCGGTATTGCCCAAAATGAAAGCGGTGGGTTACGGACGAATTATTAATGTGATTAGTACTTCTGTAAAACAACCCATACCAAATCTAGGTGTAAGCAATACAGTTCGTGGCGCTGTGGCCAACTGGTCCAAAACACTATCGCTGGAACTGGCAAAATTTGGAATTACTGTAAACAATGTGCTGCCCGGCTCTACAAGCACTGCCCGGCTCGAAGGAATCATAAATAATAACGCTGATAAGAAACATCTTTCAATTGAAGAGGTAGAAGCAAATATGAAAAAAGAAGTCCCCGCGGGCCGTTTTGCAGAACCTGAAGAAATAGCCTATGCCATAGCATTTCTAGCCAGTCCGGCTGCTTCTTATATCAATGGTATAAATCTGCCGGTAGATGGAGGGAGGACTGCGAGTTTGTAAAAAGAATATTTGAGAATTTGGGAATTTGGGAATTTGAAAATGATTCAAATAATTGATTATCTTTGTTTACATTGGGACCTGTGCATGCAGAAATAGGGCTTAAGAACGGCGGTGATGTATATAAAGCAAGAATTGGCGAAATAACTGAGGAAAAAATCAAAATGGTTTAAGTTAATGCTTTGGTTGATTCGGGCGCTTACATGCTCGCTATTAATGAAAGAGTTATGGAACAATTAGGCGTTCCAGTTATGCGAAAAGCACCAGCTACACTTGCTAATGGAACGATCATTGACCTGGAAATTGTGGGGCCAATTGAAGTGAGCTTTTTAAACAGGTCTACTACTGTTGACGCCATGGTATTACCAGGGGATACTGAAGTTCTTCTTGGGGCTATTCGCATGGAAGGGATGGATGTATTGATTGATCCGCTCAGGCAACAACTCATTGTTAACCCTGAGCATCCAATTCGCCCTCAGTTTTCACTGAAATAAACTTAAGAGTAAGAAGTGAGAGGTGAGAAGTTAGAAGTTTTTTTAAGGGGAGCTATATATTATCATTTCACTTCTCACCTCTTACTTCTTACCGTTCTATAACTTAATACAAATATTCTTCTTCTCAGTAAAGAAATCCAATGCTTCGAAGCCGCCTTCGCGGCCAACGCCACTTTGTTTCATGCCGCCAAACGGGGTTCTCAGGTCACGTAAAAGCCAGCAGTTGACCCAGATGATTCCGCTTTGCAGTTGGTGTGCAAAATGATGCGCCCTTGTCAGGTTTTCTGTCCAGATCGTGGCACTTAGTCCGTAAGGTGTACTATTTGCCATTTCAAGGGCTTCTTCGTCTGAATCAAATGGCATAATGGTAACAACCGGTCCAAATATTTCTTCCTGATTGGTACGGCAGGTATAACTCAGTCCTTCTATGATCGTAGGTTCTATAAAATAACCATTGGCACATCTTCCTTCGGGATGAACCTGCGTCCCACCGGTTAATACCGTTCCGCCTTCTTCCTGCGCGAGTTTGATATAAGACAATACTTTCTCCATGTGTTGTCTGGAAACAATAGCGCCCACTTTGTTGCCATCATCCATCGGGTCGCCCACTTTCATGGCTTTTACTTTTTCAACAAATGCAGTCTTAAATTTATCGTAAAGCGAACGCTCTACAAAAATTCGGGACCCGCATAAACAAATTTCTCCCTGGTTTGTGAAAGATGATGAAACAGTTGTTCTGAGCATCTTGTCAAAATCGCAATCTGCAAAAATGATATTCGGGTTTTTGCCGCCCAGTTCAAGTGACAGTTTTTTGAACATCGGAGCTGCAACCCTGGCTATTTCCGCACCGGTTTTGGTACCACCGGTAAATGAAATAGCCGGTATATCTTTATGACTTACAATGGCAGAGCCTACTTTGGGTCCAAGACCATGAACAATATTTAAAACCCCGGCAGGCAATCCAATTTCAGCGCAGATCTCGGACAGCATAAAAGCTGTCATGGGAGTAATTTCGGAAGGTTTTGCAATCACACAGTTACCTGAAGCCAAAGCCGGTGCAATTTTCCAGGTGAACAAATACAAAGGCAGGTTCCACGGTGAAATACAGCCCGCGAGACCAATAGGTGATTTGTAGGTATAATTGATCGCCTCAGTGCCCGTTTTATGGGTAGAAGAAGATTCATGCAGAATGGCCGTAGCAAAAAACGAGAAATTGTCCCTCGCCCTGGGTATATCCATCACTTTTGCCAGCCATACCGGTTTGCCATTATCCATACTCTCCGCAAGTGCAAGGGTATCTAATCTGTCATCAATTGCTTTAGCAATACGCATCAGGAATTCGGAGCGTTTTTCTTCACCTAATGCAGCCCAGGCCGGGAAAGCTTTTTGGGCAGCCAAAACTGCCATTTCCACATCCAATCCATCTGAATCCGGAATTTGTGAATACACTTCCCCTGTTGCCGGGTTATAATTGTCCAGCCATTGATGAGAAAGTGGATCCAGGAATTCACCCCCTATATAATTGCGTATTTTCATTTTTTAAGAATCGTGTGTCCAGAAAACTATCAATTGATCGAAATCTCACGCAAAGAACGCAAAGATTTCCGCAAAGAACGCAAAGTTACAAAAGTCAGGAATGTTAGGAAGATTCTAATTCAGCCTGTAAGGCACAATCATTACAAACTCGGGGATTTCGACCTCAAAAGTGGTACCATCTATCTGCTTTTCCATCAGGTAGGTTCCATACATTTTACCCATTTCCGTCTGCAGTTCGCATCCGGATACATATTCATGTTTTTGTTCCGGCTCTATGATCGGCTGCTGGCCAATTACCCCTTCACCGTCTACTTCACTCAACTGACCATTGCCGTCAATGATATGCCAATGCCGACGAAGTAGTTTTATGGTGAACTCGCTATGGTTCTCGATAAGAATGCGATAGGCAAATACGTACTTGCCAGCCTCCGGATTGGATGCTGTTTCCTGGTAAAATGTTTCTACTGATACCTCTACGTCTTTTGTTACTGCTTTATACATATCTGTTATCGAGTGAAGTACATGCGCAATTTATAACTATAAATCATTCTGTATATTTCCAGACGAATAAATTTTATACACGGCCGGTGTATATCTATTAACACCTGGCGTAACTAATTGTTTTATAAGCTTGTAAATTAATACGATTTAAATAGCTCTTTCCGATTCGCGAAGAATAACCAGCAATTCTTTACCCAATTTTAAATGATGTCATAGATATCGGCCCCATGGTTTTATCATTAAAAAATGCCAGAGATTCCTTTTCTTCTTTTAATGCAAGTGAGTATATCATAGGTAAATAGTGTTCAGGAGTGGGGATAGACAATTCAGCTTCTTTACCGAGCTTGTTATAAGAAACAAGGCTATTGATATCATCAGCACTGATGAGCTTTTTGAACTTCTCGTTTGCAATTTCAGCCCATTCCATTTTGGCATTGAAATCATTCCAGTTAATAAGCCTGAGATTATGAACTATATTTCCGCTACCCAAAATCAATATGCCTTTAGTCCTTAAAACGGCCAGTTCTTTTGCGAGGCTATAATGCCATTGTGCATCCTTGGTATAGTCAAGGCTCAACTGGATTACAGGTATATCTGCTTTAGGATACATTTGATTTAATACACTCCAGCAGCCGTGATCGAGACCCCAGGCCTGGTCAAGTCCAATATTGATGTCATTTACCGTTTTCTTTGTTTCTACGGCTAGTTCCGGATTTCCTGGTGCGGGATATTGGACATCAAATAGCTCCTGCGGAAATCCTCCAAAATCATGTATTGTTTTGGGCTTTTCCATTGCTGTGACGAAAGTGCCCCTGGTTTCCCAGTGTGCGGATATGCAAAGTATGGCCCTTGGCTTGGGCAATTGCTTGCCCATTTCATTCCATCCCCTGCTGAACTCGTTTGATTCAATGGCATTCATGGGGCTGCCATGGCCCACAAACAGCACCGGCATCCTGGTTTCAGTTCCGGGAAAGTTTCGTGTCAGTTTTTCAAGGTCAGATAATGTTGTCATAGAAAATAATCCCAGCAAAGATGTTTTTATAAAAAGTCCGCGATTCATAATTACCTAAAAATATATCAGATAAATTTACATGTTATAACATCTAATTGGGGCAATATAGTTTCAAATTGTCAATATCAATATAAATATTTACTCCTTTTCTCCAGGAACAGAGACACCCGCATATATCCAATAGAGCCAAAATAAAGTGATTAATACCATTGCAATATACGGAAACCATATGGCAATAATTGTCATAATACTATTCATCACAAAGCCGAACCTTGCTCCTTTTAAGCGCCCTTTTAACTCCAGTGTCCATCTTTCATTTTTCGCAAGATTATCAGGTTTGAGGGTTCCGGCAAGCAGGACATTCCAACCGATATTGTGAAACAGGTTGGCAAAACAATATAGTACTATGGCTGGTTGCGCGTATTCTGTTCCGATATATTCCGCCATTAATGCCGTAGGAAACGGAATCACAACGATTGTAAGGAGGAAAAATCCATTTGCAAACATGAATTTTGCTGAAGATTTGTCGATAAGTTTGAAAACAGCATGATGACCTACCCAGGATATCAGGATTGTAATAAAGCTTAACAAGAAAGCAAAATAAGAAGGCCACAATTGTCCGATGGCTTTCCACAAATCAGTGACAGAATGAATAGATTCTACCGGAGGAATTTTTATCTCAAGAATAAGAATCGTAATTGCGATGGCAATAACCCCATCGCAAAAGGTTTCAAGACGCGTATTTTCACTTAAAGCTGACATAATTGACTATTTAAAGTAAGTGGTTGGATTGCGAAAATAATAAAATTACTATAGGAGTGAATCTTAATATGCTATTTCAAAATTTTCAGTATAAGTTTACCGAAAAAAAACCACCATGATCACTACAATTACAGAACTGAAATGCAAAAATTACTGGAAACTTCCCGGGATGATCCTTATCTCCATGCGTTTAGCCAACCAGGCGAAATCAACTCCCGGAAATATATCTACTTATATTAAAGCAAAATGGCTTAAAGCATACACACTCACATCCTGGGAAAATACGGATGCCCTGAAGACATTTCGTAATTCCGGTTTGCACAAGCAAGCCATGAAAACCATGTTTGATACAGCCTCAGCATTTCGTTTCAAAACCCTGGAAGTAGAAAAACAAATATCCTGGGAAAAAGGATTCTCGGAAATTGAGAAGGTTGAGATGAAATACACAAGAGCTTAACTTAGATAGAATAACTCCATTATTCAGCTCATAAATTTTACTTTTTTGAAGGGTGGACGGCATTGTAAATTTTATGAAAAAGCAATTTGGCGTTAATCGGCTTGGATATATAATCATTCATCCCAAGTTTCAAACATTTATCCATTTCTCCTGCCATGGCATGGGCGGTCATGGCGATAATGGGAATAGGATTGTGAAGTTCATTACGAAGGACGGATGTCGCCTCATAGCCGTTCATTTCAGGCATTTCCATATCCATCAGTACGAGATCAAAATGGCCGTTTTTAATTTTCTCTATAGCCTCTTTACCATTTTCAGCAACATCCACATTAATGTTATAACGCACAAACAGGCTCATAATAAGTTTTACACTTATGGCACTGTCTTCGGCAATCAGTATTTTATAATTACTCAGTTCAGAGATATCGAATTCTTTTGATGAAGAATTAAGATTCACCTGGTATTCATTTTTTGATTTTATGAATGGTAATGTAAAAAAGAATTCTGTTCCCTGATCAACCACACTTTTTACACTCATTTCACCGCCTTGTAAATCAACTAATTGCTTTGCTATACTCAGCCCCAGACCCGTACCTCCATATTTATGCGTCGTATTTGCTTCTGCCTGCTGAAACCGTTCAAAAACCATTTGCAGTTTATCATTTGCAATGCCTATCCCGGTGTCCCGTACACAAAATTGTATTTCGCAATGATCTTCGTTCTCACTTAACAAAGATGCAGATACACTAACTGACCCTTGCTTTGTAAATTTTATGGCGTTATCAACCAGGTTTATAAGTATCTGAGTGAGTCTTTTGGCATCCCCGATCAGGATATCAGGCACCCCCACATTACAGGCAAAAATCAAAGACAGGTTCTTTGCATCTGCTTTTTGCGCCAGCATTACTTTTAGCGAATAAAATAATTCATTAATACTAAGTTGAAATGCCTCAAAGGTCATCATCCGGGCTTCTATTTTTGATATGTCCAAAATATCATTAATGATATTCAGAAGGTTTTCACCCGATGATTTAATAATGGATGCGAATTCCTTTTCCCTCGGTTCCAAAGGGCTTTGTACGAGTAAATCGGTGAAGCCTATGATTGCATTCATAGGAGTCCGTATTTCATGACTCATATTTGCCAGGAAAGCCTCCTTAAGAATAGATGATTCCTCAGCTTTATGTTTGGCAATGATAAGTTCCTTTTCTGATTTCTTTAATTCCGTAATATCTTCAAAAACAGAAATCGCGAATTCAATTTTTCCATTTGCATCCTTAACTGATGTTGAATTAACCCGTAAAGGAGTTCGTTTATCCCCATTTACAATCTCTAGATCATCAACAATAACAGTTTCATATCTTAATGCCCTTGCCAATGGCAATTCATCAGCAGGATATGGCTGACCCGTTCCAGCCCGGTATACATGATAAACTTCCGCAAACTGATCAACTTTAGAACCAACAATGATGCCACGACCCAGTATTTCAATTGATTTACTATTGGCATAATAAGCAAAACCATCCTGGTTTGAAATTAATACCCCCAGAGGCAAAACATCTAAAAATTTCTTAATCCGGGACTCACTTTCAATTACTCTTTGTTCTGTTCTAATCCTTCTGTTGTAATCTACTAAAAAATAATACAATGCAATCAAAATTAATATAACAGCAAGTGCAACGCTGGTGAGTGTTGTAATAAAAACAAAACTAAATTGTGATGATGCTTTACTTAACCTAGTAGAAAGCAATTCTTTTTCAATATTAATAAACCGGCTTAATGCTTTCCTGTATTGCTGGTTTATTGTTTGGGCCTTATTTGCAAGTATAAGTTCTTCAGCTTTTTTTTCGCCCTGAAACTTGCGAGCCGTAATCCATTCATAATTAAACCTTTCCTTGCTTTGTATCAGAGTATTTATTGAATCAAGCAATTGCTGTTGCGACTGATTGTCATTCGTCAAATTTCTTAAGTTGGCAGTTGTATTTCCTATCTTAGTTTTTGCCTCTTCAAACTGATTTAGATAATTATCATTGCCGCTTTGCGCATAACCCCTGGAAGCAACCCCAAGATCAGTAAGATATGATAAAACATTTTGCGCCTGGGAGATAACTTCATAAGTGTGTGCTACCCACCTGGTATCTTCCTTGAATTGGCGCGCATTGAACCATGAGTATACCCCTATAATGACAAATAAAACAGCGCATAATCCAAACGTTAAAAATATCCGTATCCTTCCCTGCATTAAGTTTAGCTATTAATTAAATAAAATATTACCCATGTCTTTTTTAATAAAAAAGACCTCTTTTTTTGCCACGAAAGATACAATAAGAAATGAATACGAGCGGCGATTTTTTATAAAACACTTCACTTACAAACATTTAGAAAGGCAAAAGGTTTAGAACATCAGGTATATTTATAAAAGCTTCTCTTTTAGATATTTTCCTGTGTAGGATTCCTTTACATCAACAATATCTTCTGGAACGCCCTGAAAAACAAGATTGCCTCCGGCTTCGCCGCCTTCAGGACCAAGATCAATCAACCAATCTGCACACTTAATGACGTCGAGGTTGTGTTCAATGACTAAAACAGTATGACCATTATCAACAAGGGCCTGGAATGCTTCCAGCAACTTATGAATGTCATAGAAATGCAATCCGGTAGTCGGCTCGTCAAATATGAAAAAAATATGTTCCTGCGAATGGGTTTTCGAAAGGAATGAAGCGAGTTTGATACGCTGTGCTTCTCCACCACTGAGATGTATACTTGGCTGCCCCAGGGTGAGATACCCCAAACCTACTTTTGAAAGTGGCTCAATAGCGGAAGCAATGTCTTTATTTTCAGCGAAAAATGCGATAGCATCCGTTACGGTCATATCCAGCACATCTGCTATGTTTTTCCCCTTGTACTGCACTTCAAGAAGTTCGGCTTTGTAGCGCTTGCCGTGACAGTTTTCACATTCCATTTCCACATCGGCCATAAACTGCATTTCTACCGTAAGAAATCCATCACCCTTACAAACTTCGCAGCGCCCACCTTCCACATTAAATGAAAAATACCCAGGCGTATATCCCCGTTGACGGGCCAGCGGTTGCTTTGAATACAAATCACGGATAGGGTCAAAAGCTTTTAAATACGTAACAGGATTCGATCGGCTCGATTTGCCGATCGGATCCTGGTCTATATATTCTATTCTCTTTATCGTTTTATAAGTGCCTCCCAATTTATGAAGGCTTAAAGAATCCTGCTTTTTTTCAACTGCCTCACGTAAAATAGGATACACCACTTCGCGTACCAGCGTTGATTTTCCGGAACCACTCACGCCGCTCACAACGGTCATGGCATTCAAAGGGATCTTTACATCAAAATTTTTCAGGTTATTTTTGTCCGCACTTTTTATTTCAAGCCATGAGTTTGATTTTCTTCTTTTTTCCGGCACGGGTACTTTTAGTTCTTCCCGCATGTATTTTGCGGTGAGGGTTGTACCTTCTTCCATCAGTTCGTTAAGATTGCCCTGGAAAACCAGTTCTCCTCCCTCAGTTCCTGCAAAGGGCCCGATATCGAGGATCTCATCTGCCTGGCGGATAATATCTTCATCATGTTCCACCACAATCACCGTATTGCCAAGCCGTTTTAATCTTTGCAGAACGGTTATCAGTTTTTCGGTGTCCCTTGAATGCAATCCGATACTCGGCTCGTCCAAAATATACATAGCACCCGTGAGGTTACTGCCCAGTGAAGTCACGATCTGTATCCTTTGAGATTCCCCACCGGATAAAGTTGCCGAAGGCCTGTTAAGCGTCAGATATCCAAGCCCGACATCGTTCAGAAATTCAAGCCGGTTAACGATTTCTGTAAGAATTCTTTTTGATATCTGCCTGTCTGTTTCATTCAGCTGCAAGTTGGTTACCCAATCATATAATTTATCCACAGGCATCAATACCAGGTCAGTGATGGCTATGCCATTTATCTTCACATAACGGGCTTCTTTGCGCAGGCGGGTACCATTGCATTCCATACATCTGGTACGTCCTTTGTAGCGCGCCAGCATCACGCGGTATTGTATTTTGTATGATTGGGTTTCTACATATTTAAAGAAGTCATAAATACCCTGGATATCTTTAGAGCCATGCCACAAAACGTCTCTTTCTTCAGTCGTTAACAAATTGTAAGGCCGATGAATGGGAAAATCAATTTTGCGGGCATTTTTAATGAAATCCGCGAGCCATTCACTCATCTTGTCTCCTTTCCAGCAGGCCACAGCTTCTTCATATACCGACAGGCTTTTATCAGGGATCACCCGGTTTTCATCAATGCCAATGGTTAACCCGAAACCCTCACAGGATTTGCAAGCACCAAAAGGGTTATTGAAGGTGAACAGGTTTACAGAAGGCTCCTCGAATACAATGCCATCAAGTTCAAACTTATCAGAATATCTTTCGCGGGTTTTGGTTCCGTCTGCAAAATGAATTTCCATTGTGCAGGATCCATGCCCCTCATAAAAAGCGGTTTGCACTGAATCAGCCATCCGGGACCGGTTTTCTTCATTGCCGGGCATAATGGTCAAACGGTCAACCAGTAAAAAGGATTCACTCAAAAGTTTATCTTTCTTTTTTGCTGCAGCTTTGAGTTCAGCAAGGTCAGTTTGTCCTGTATTGATAAAAGACAGAATATCTTCTATTTTAACGATTGCCCCATTGAATTCAAGCCTTGAAAAGCCTTTCTGGAGAATTACATTCAATTCCTCTTCCCAGGATCTCTTCTCTTGTTTTAAAATAGGTGAGAGCACCTGAACCCTGGCTCCCGGCTCTAAAGTTTCGATATGCGCCACAACAGAGTCAACTGTATCTCGTTTCACATCTTTACCGCTTAAAGGGGAATAAGTCTTACCAATACGGGCATATAAAAGCTTCAGATAATCATAAATCTCAGTGCCGGTTCCCACCGTTGATCGCGGATTATTGGTATTGACTTTCTGCTGGATGGCGACTGCAGGAGAAAGTCCTTTAATGTAATCTACAGCAGGTTTGTTTATTTTCCCCATAAACTGCCTGATGTATGCGCTTAGACTTTCTACATAACGTCGCTGACCTTCAGCATATAAGGTATCAAATGCAAGGGATGACTTGCCAGACCCTGAGATCCCGGTAATCACGATCAGCTTATTCTGTGGCAGTGCGGCGTCAAGACTTTTAAGGTTGTTTTGCCTTGCATTCTTGATTATGATATAGTTACGATGGTCTAAATTGTCTACGTTAACGGGAGCCATGAAAAATAATTAGCGAAATGTTTGGAATTCAAAAAATGATTACTTATCTTAGCGGAAGTTTCTTTCACTAAAATAATACAAAGTTAAATAAAACAGCAAAGCCTATAGGTTAGAATTTCTACATCATACGTACTAAATTTAAAATTTAACCTATGCGCAAGCCGATTATCAGTGATGAGGAACTCATAGCTCAGTACCTGCATGGAAATGAGACATGCCTGAAAATGCTTATCAACAGGCATAAATCCAAAATCTTTACTTCCATTTATCTCTTAGTCAAAGACCGTGCCTTAGCTGAAGATATTTTTCAGGATGCTTTTGTAAAAGTTATAAATACTTTGCGCAAAGGATCTTACCAGGAAGAAGGAAAATTTCTGCAGTGGGTGATAAGGATCGCAAGAAACCTTGTTATCGATCATTTCCGCAAACTCAACAAGCTGCCTACCATTTCTGACAGTGAAGGCAATGACGTTTTCAGTTATATCAGTATTGCTGATGAAAACAGGGAAGATGAAATCATGCGCGAACAAAGCCACGACCGTGTGCGCCAGCTTATTCAGCAACTTCCTGAAGAGCAAAAAGAGGTTTTAATTCTTCGTCATTATGCCAATCTGTCTTTTAAAGAAATAGCAGACCTGACAGGTGTTAGCATTAATACAGCCTTAGGCCGCATGAGATATGCATTGACCAATATGCGGAAACTGATTTTAAAACACCAGATAACATTATAAATTTAAACAAAGATTTAGGTACCATTTTGGATACCAGAGGATTGGTTTTTTTAGAGGAAAGAGTGGAAGGTTTTGAAGGGAACCCCGGTTTAGGCCGGGGTTTTTTGTTAATTTAAAGAGCAAACCGCAAAGGACGCTAAGGTATCGCAAAGTTTCAAAGAAGATTTTGAATTAATAAGAAGCGAATATCATAATTCAGCCTCAGCATTTCAGGGAATAGACTTTGCACTCTTTGCGACGCCTTTTTAATCTTTGCCGTAAAAAACTGGTGAGCTTATCTTTTTTTTGTGAACGAAAAGATCTTGTAATGACCCAGTCCTTTTTTTTGCAAAAAGTATTTGAATGAAGTGGCCAGAACACCAAGCCCATATTTCACACTTCTTTTGAAATTAATGGAAGATGCCTCTTCAAAATATTTAGTCGGACAGGTTACTTCAGCTATTTCGAAACCGGCATAAAATATCTGGGCACTTATTTCATTATCAAAAACAAAATCATCAGAATCAAGATGATAGTCAATGGTTTCCAACACTGTTCGGGTATAGGCCCTATAACCCGTGTGGTATTCTGAAAGTTTCTGGTTCATTAGCAAATTTTGAGCTAAAGTCAGAAAACGATTTGCAACATATTTATAAAAAGGCATTCCTCCTTTTAAGGCCCCTTTGCCCAGGATACGGGATGCAAATACTACCGGGTAAAGTCCACTAGCCAGGATATGCACCATGGCACTCAATAGCTTTGGAGTATACTGATAATCCGGATGCAGCATAACTACTATATCCCCACCAATTTCCAGAGCCTTGTCATAACAGCTTTTCTGGTTTCCACCATAGCCCTTATTTTTCTCGTGTCGAATGATATGTTTGATCCCCAGTTGCTTGCCTACTTCAATAGTGTTGTCTTTACTGGCATCATCTACCAGAATAACATCATCTACCAGGTCAAAAGGGATTTCATGATAGGTCATGGGTAGCGTGAGCTCCGCATTATACGCGGGCAAAACCACCACAACTCTTTGTCCATTAATCATGAGGCAAAGATATATAAATTAGCCATAAGGGGTTCCACCTTCGCCAAAAGGCTACGGCGGACGAAGAAGGGTTAAAGCGAAACGTAAAGGAAATAAACTCAAAAGCCCCAACAATAATAATATTGTGGGGCTTTTGAGTTTTATTATTATAAAGAATTATCTATTTCGACTCAATCGCCATAGTCATTTTAATGCCGCCTCCAATTCCAAGAACAGTAAATGCCCCGTAACGCCCATCCTGTGTTAGAAATGCGTAGTTATCATTTGGTGACATAATAGATTGAACACGCGCCATGGGTATTGCTGATGAACCTTTATAAGCCGCTTCTACGTGAGCATAATCAGGATAATTATTGGAGTTACAAATATATTTTGGCTGCAATAATTTAAACATAGTTGTTCTGCGTTGGCTAACCAACCATCCGCTATTGATGTTGAAAATATTTGAATCCGCAAAAGTTGCATTGATGGAAGTATTTACATAACCAGGAGAAAACAACATATCTGTCATACCTTTTGTCTGGGCCACACACATATCTACAAGGCGCCTTAGTGTGGTATCAGAATTTACCTGTCCGGTACTGTAAACTAATGCTCTCGGGTTGGCCCCTGTATTCAAAAAGGCTCCGTTGCCATTCTGATTTTGATCTCCCAATATTACAGTATACAAAGCAAACACTGGAACGCTTGTAACTTTCAATTTCCTGGTTTGCGTCGTTTTACTGCCCTTGCTGTCATAAACCGTATAGGTAAGCGTTACAGTACTTCCTATAGAGGTAGCCGGTGCTGTGTAATAATCATAAAATGTGGAATCAATTGTCCTGGAATGGTTACCTGATTTCAAACCGATTGCAACAAATTTCGCTTTATGTCCCAATGCGTCATTTCCTACTATAGAATCTATTTTGGATGTGTCACCTGAAACGGCTTTAATCGTAATCGTAAGGACAGGAATAGGGTTGTCGCCTATAGTGGTATCCGCACCTGGATATACAATAGTAAGCTTTGGCGCACCAGGAACGTTATTGTTGTTGTTATTATTGTTATTGCTGCTTGAGCCTGGTTTTGAGCATGAATACGCAAAAAACAACGAGCCCGCCAGGGCAATAAAAGCAAACTTCTTTAAGTGTAGCTTCATGATATTTGAAAATTAAAATTTTAATATACAGTTTAAACGGAACGAACCAGAAACACAAATTTATACAATATCAGACATAAAACAAAAAGCAGCTTCGAATTTTTCAAATGGAATGATTTCCTAAATACCAACAATTTATAAATAAAAAGCCCGCCCCTGTAAAAGGAAGCGGGCTTTTGTATATCATTTATAATTAATTATTTCTGCACATCAACCATAATATGCATTTCGCCTTGCCCTGAAGTATTTCCATTGCTTTCATCAACAATTTTGCATAAGCCGTATTTGCCTGCTGCTGTCTGAAATGCAATGATACTACCTTGTGCCAGCATGTTTGCTTTTGTATCAACGGTACCACCGGCATTATAAGCTGTTGCAATATCAGCCGCTTTGGTGATAGAACTGAAATCTGAAAGCGTTGTTGATCTGAAACTGGTAGCATTCCTTGTTGTCCAGTTCTGGATACCTAACGAAGAAATCTGATTTGAATTTGTTCCAAAACTTGCGTCACTTGGTGCTGCAAGTGTGTACTGGTTTGTAGCGCCGAAGTAGAATACCATATCAATCAACCCCTGGTTTGTATTTGCCGTACTTACTGTATATACATCGTTATTAGAAGAAGCATAAAAACTTCCTGCATTTGGATCTGAATAACTGCCCAACAATACTGCAGAATAGCTGTTAAAATCGCTTGCGCCTGCACCGATTGTTATCGTTGATGTAGCAGTTTGTGTATTGTTTGCATCATCCACAGTAAAAGTTATCACAATAGAACCTGTAATACCGGTTGGCACATGATAATAATAAGTGAACTGATAAGATTTACCTGATAATGAATAGCTCGCTAACTGAGCTGAAGAACCACCATTAAGTGATTCTGAAATAACTACGTCTTTTAGATTGTTCTGGTCAGTAATTGTACAGGCGATGCCAACACTATCGCCACCATTTGCTGTAACAGCAGTAGGTGTAAGTGTTACTGCAATTGGACTTCCGCCCGGAGGGGTGTCGGTCTTAGAACAAGCTCCAAGAACAATTGCCGATGCAAAAAGCAAATAAACGAATCTCATCTTTCTCATAGTGATCTGTTAATATTTAAGTTTAAAAATTTACAAGTTGAATTAATATAACCCTTGAAATCAATACTTGTTTAAAATGTGAAATTTTTCTAGGGATATTGGAAACCATATCTAAAACAAACCCCGCAGGTACACATACCTGCGGGGTTCACTTATCTGTTATAGCTAATTATTTAATAGCGTTCTGGAATTCTACTTTAGTCCAGTATTTTTTGAATTCGATATCTGATTTAGCCTGATCTCTGTAAGATGCGTCACCTTTCACAGCAAGGGTAAGACTTGTGGTCATCAGATCCACATCACCTTTACGTGCAGCCACTATAGCTCTCAGATAATATACTTCAGGAGTTTTATCAGAAATGCAATCTATTTTAGAAAGCGCATTGTCATAATCGTTTTTCATTGTGTAAGCCAATGCAACGTTATAATCGCATTGTTTAGGATCAAAACTGGCAACGGCATTGTCATAGTCACCGTATTTGATATAAAGGATACCCATGTTGTTGCCTTCTTTCATATTTTTAGCAGCAGCCTCACCATATAATGCTTTTGCATCATCGTATTTGTGCATTTCACGATCAGCAACACCAAGGTTACTTGCAATTGTATCATTGTTTGGCCAGGTTTTATGTGCCATAGCGAGTAAACTGTCAGCATCCTTATAATTTCCTTCTTTTAAAAGAATGGTAGCATAATTGTTTTCTCCAGCCCAATCATCAGGGTATTTATTCATAAGGTACTTATATGCCTTTTCTTTTGAAGCATTATCAGTAGCGTTGTTTGCATATGAAATAACTTCCTTTTTGGTAAGACCATCAAATGAATTGGCAGCAATAGAGCGTACTTCTGTAATATCCCTGTTTGGGAAAGTTCCTTCAAGATAAACCTCAGTTCTTCTCAGTTTAGGAAGATAATTATCTTTAAGATCGTTCCATGAAGCCAATTTTTTAAGAGCGGCATTCTTTTCATCAAAGTTCATGTTATTGTTGATAACAGCCATAACTTCATCTTTTCCAGCCATGTTCGAAGCAGAAATCATCCTTTTCAAACCTGCCCAGTCGTCACCGTTTTCATCAGGTTTTTTGAAGATGTCTTCGTCCTTAATAATATTTACATGTTCTTTTTCGAGAATCGTTTTTACTTCCTTGTATGCACTTTCTGCCCTTTCGTGGGTAAGTTCAAGGTTCCTCTTCAACTCGCCATCTGGTGACGCATAAGAATGAAGGGTAATGTTGTTGATTTTAAATTTAGGATCATTCGTTAAAGTTTCCAGTGTTTGTACAGCAGGGCCTTTGAAAACAGAATCCCTTAGGAAACCTTCGTTGATTACATAGTAGAATATCACCCTGCGAGCACCGCCAAGTGGTGTGGTATTATCATAATAGTATAAATCATCCGTTGGATTCACAGAAAGTGCGGTTGTAATGGTTCCGAATAACGAATCCTTTTTACTTCCGGATACGCACTGATCCAATTCTTCATATTTAGAACTGAACTTAACGGTATAGTCGAGAGTCAACATGGATTTTTTCATCTCAGGCGTATATTCTACCCTTTGATAGTATGTAAATCCACCACCTTTCTCATAGCTCACCTTGGTAGCACCAGGAACGCCGGTTACTTTTTCACCAACAAGATATTTTGGTGGAAGCGGTTTTTCCTGTGTTCCATATCGCAGAATGGGTTGAAATTTGATTGAAGCGTTCTTCGCAAAAGTTTTTGCAGGGAACTTACCGGTGATTTTAACGGTAATGCTATCACCTTTAACCTCGAGAACCTGAGGGTCAGCTTTAAATTTTACCTTCTCCAGGGCGGAAGACATCTTCTTAGGACTATTGCACGCAGTCATAAAAATGCCCGCAAACAACCCCAATAGAGCGATTTTTGAAAGGTTTTGTTTTGTAGTATTCATAAAATATTGGTTTTTTTTATACTTTTGAAGTAAATTGTTTCTGGTACATGATCCTGTTTTCTTTGGCAAAACTAAATAAAATTTAATAAACAAGCGATTGGTTCATAATAATTTTATATTTCTCATCAAGATTCAGGGCAAAAATAAGATCCCCGATTACGTACAGCTTAGGGACGAAAATTATAAGCTTTTGGCCTATTTTAGAGCTGACAGACCTGAAAAAGCGCTCTCCAAATGTGGATTCGATAACCATATGCTTCAGTTTATAGAAATAATAGACAAATTACCCTTCGGTAAGATGAAAAAAATACAAATAAATGGATGATTTCCTTGTTCATTTGGTAGATGTACAATTGTACCACCGAAAAAGTTTAACGCTTTCAGAAATAAATTTAAGCATTTCTCCCGGCGAATTCGTCTATCTCATCGGAAAAACTGGAAGTGGAAAGACCACTTTGCTGCGTTCATTATATGGCGATATCCCTGTAAATGAAGGAGAAATAAAGGTTGCGGGTTTTGATTTACGAAAACTTACCCAAAGAAAAACACCATATCTGAGGAGAAAATTAGGAATTATTTTTCAGGATTTTCAACTCCTCACCGATCGCAGTGTAAAGGACAATTTATTATTTGTAATGAAGGCGACTGGTTGGAAAAACAAGCAGTTAATAGACCTGCGAATAGAAGAGGTACTTAAGATGGTTTCCCTCGAGGGGAAAGCTTATAAAATGCCACATGAACTTTCCGGTGGCGAGCAGCAAAAGGTGGTTATTGCCAGGGCTTTAATCAATGACCCGCTGGTAATTATTGCTGACGAGCCCACGGGTAACCTGGACCCTGATATTTCAGATGAAATTATTAACCTGTTGCATAATATTAAAAAAGACGGAGTTGCTGTGATTATGGCAACACATGATTACAGACTTATTGAAAAATTTCCTTCGAGGATTATTAAGGTAGAAGATAATAAAGTTGCCGAGTTCAATTAGGATAGTTCCGCACAGACCTGATACAGATTCATTTATTTGCGTACAAGGTGCAGAGGTTCCAGTACCTCATTAATATCAAGATTAATCTTCCTGGCAAAATTAACGGCATTTTTTTCATTATTAAAATGCTGATTCAAATAGGATTTTCTGATATCAATTTCTTCATTTGTAAAAGAAACATCTTTTAATTTCAGAATTGTTTCCCTGATTTCTTTGGGGTTGTTTGCGATATGACATAATGGTTCAAGACCTGTAAGATGCACCATGGTATCATTTACAATGCAATGTCTTCCCTGGAATAGAACATTTACAAGTTTCAGCTTCATCCCGGTATTTTGGAATGTAGGTAAAATATTTATCTGCGCTTCCGAAATCAGGTTTGAAATTTCGATGGTACCTGCCTTTGGAAGCAAATTAATATTAGCGCATTCTTCCACAGCTTTTCTCAGTTCTTTGGATGGATTTTTACCTGCAATTATCAGCGGATAGTCGAAATTCCTGAACACTTCTTTGACAAGAAATAATGCTGCTTCATTGTTTTCGCCGATCCCAAGATTTCCATGGTATAATGCAAAATCACCATTTCCCGGTAATGCAACAACATTGTCATTTGCATGAAATGCTGGCAAATATGTCACATTCGAATAATTTCTTTTCAGGTTTTGCAAGTCATCTGGAGATATTGCCGCCACCAAACTCGCATTTGATAATACCTTTTCGAATGACTTCAGTCGGGAAGCCTCTGAATAAAAAAAATATTTTTTAAAAATGTTGGATTCGATACGGGCAAGGCTGCGATAGTAAATATGTTCGATATTGTGCATTCTCACAATTTTGACTCTTTCTTTAAGGGCAGGGTGTGAAAGATAATGACAACAGTGGAGACCCTCAAACAATATCGGATAATCGTCTTTCAGCAGGTTTTGTAAAATTTCGGGCGTATTCCTGGTGGCTACGATATAGGGCTGCCTCGAGAAAAAAGGATCTTTAAATATCCGCCTTTTATAGTAATAAACTTTATGACACAATTTTTCCAGAACTTCGCTTTCAGGGCGACCATACTGATAACAATGCAGGTGAATTCTTACCCCAAGCCCGGTAAGTGCTTTCAACCGGTAAAACACATCAATAACACCCCCATAATCAGCAGGATAAGGAACATTAAATGAAATAATATGTAAATCTTTATTTGAGGTCATTGTAAATCTGAATCAGTTTTTTTTCTTCGTTCTGCCAGTTGAATATCTTCTTTGCAATCCTGCAATTATCACGAATATTTTCGTAGTACGTATCATCTGCTATTGCTCTTTCTACACTTAATACGATATCTGCAACAGAAAGGTTAGTAATGATGCCCGCATGAAACTCATTATTTATTGAAATGTATTCGGGAAACGGATTTGAAAGACCTGGTACACAGGCATGTATATAGTCGAAAAATTTATTGCTCAATGAATAATAATAACTCTTGCCCAGGTTCTCCAGCAGATTGTATCCTAAGAAAGCTTTAGGGGTTAATGCTTCAAGTTGTTCGGGACTAAGCATCCCCAAAAATATAACTTTATCTTTTAACTCAAAATCTGAAACAAGTTTACGAAGGGAATGACTCAAATCTCCTTCTCCTGCAATATATAGTTTTAATGGCAGCTGCTTCATACTTTCTATAAGAAGCTCCAAGCCCCTCCCTATGTTTAATGCCCCCTGGTAAAGTATGAATCTGTCGGCATCCTGCTCCACTTGAAAACCAGAATCATTCAATAATGGCACGTTCCTGATCACATGGAACGGCTTATCATATTTTTTACTGAACAAATGCGCCAATGAGTCACTTACTGTATAACAAATATCCATTTTTGGAACAAAAGTCTTTTCAACCAATCGCCATATTTTCTGTACGCCCGGACGGTGCATCACCTCCGGCACTTCTGTAAAATATTCATGGGCATCATACACAAGCTTTTTCCCCCTTATTTTGCCGGCAATTGCACACGCTCCTATCGTATCCAGGTCAATGGCACAAATGATGTCCGCCATCGCAAAAAGCAAATACCAGAATAAACGCAGGTTATATTCCAGGTAAAAAAGCTTGCCCTTTTCAAAAAAACAGTTTAGCCTTTTCTGGTTGAAATCTTTGACTTCAATGGGTTTTGAACTGTTTAACTTTCTGCCTATGAGCAATACATCATATCCAGCCTGATGAAGACTGCTACATATTTTATGCATCCTGCGATCATTATTCAGATCGTTTGTAACTGTAAAAATGATACGTCTCATAGGTTCAGTTCCAGGATTTTATTGTTTGTCATCCGTATCATTTTCCGATCCACCATCCATCTTATGGCTTCAATCATCCGCTTTTCGTCAATTTCCGGATTACCGGCGATCAGTTCCGTAACTGCCTGGCTTCGTGATTTCAATGCATCCTTAATAAGGCTAAAAATTGTGTCCAGGTAGATCTCCGAATTTATCATTTCCCGCCTGGAAATGCAGTAATCACAGTGGCCGCAATCTTCATCTTTTTTTTCTCCAAAATAATTCAGCAGAATTTTACCCCTGCACCTATCGGTTGCTTTAATATATTTTATTACATAATCCCGCCTCTCCTTTTCTGACTTTCTTCTTATTTCCAGTTCTTTAACTCCAAACGAGAGGTGCGCAACGGGGAGTCTTGGTACCAGGAAAGTGATTTGAGGACTCGTATTAACCGGCAGATAATCAATGATTTTTTGTTTATGCAGCTGGTGCAGGTTTTCAATCAGTTTTTTAACCGGCATAGAGAGTCTTTTGCCAAGATCATTTTCTTTTATCGTTACATAATCATCGAAACATCCGCCATAGGAACGCAGAATCGTTTTTATAAGCGGTTCATAACCAGGATTATTCAGTTGAAACTCATACACCTGCTGATAATTGACCCGGATCATGAGCCTGGATGGCATATAGACCGAATCGGACATACTTATATAACCTGAATTTTCAATTTCCTTCAGGGCTTTATAGGCCTGGGCTGCAACAAGTTCGTACCTTTTGGAAAATTCGGAAATATCAAAATTAAAACTCTGCCCGGCACCACTCTCTTCCGGAATCATAAGGAAATTGCAAAGGGCTTTGTACACAGTCTTAATATATGATGCTGTAGGATAATCTCCTGTATTTGCCTCAATCTCATCTATATCATGGCCATTTACAAAAGCTGTTGCGAATGATCTTTGTCCGTCACGGCCAGCCCTGCCTGTTTCCTGGTAATAAGATTCCAGCGTCGCGGGCATATCCAAATGAACCACGAGCCTCACATCGGGTTTATCAATACCCATCCCGAAAGCATTGGTGCAAACCATAACCCTTAACCGACCGCTGAGCCACGCCTCCTGCCGGGCGCTCCGCTCCTCATGACTTAAACCGGCATGGTAATAATCAGCCAAAATATCATTCAACTTAAGCTGATCTGCCATATCCTTACAGGTCCTCCGATAGCCACCATATACAATGGCGGATCCGGGGATCATTTCGAGCAGGCGTATAAGTCGACCGGCCTTATTCTCTTCATTTAATACACTATATATAATATTTTTCCGCTCAAAACTTTGCTTAAAAATATTATAGTTTTTACCGAATTCCAGTTTTTCGCAGATATCAATTTCAACCTTTGGAGTAGCCGTTGCCGTAAGCGCGAGAACCGGCGCTTTTGGAAAGAATTTGCGTATTTCGGCGATTTTCAGGTAGGTTGGCCTGAAATCATATCCCCACTGCGAAATACAATGCGCTTCATCCACCGCGATCAGGTTCACATTCAATTTGGGAGCCCTTTGTATAAATATTTCCGTTTCGAGACGCTCAGGTGATACATAAAGAAATTTATACCCGCCATAAGCTGCATTATCAAGGGTAATATCAATTTCCCGGGCCGTCATTCCCGAATGGACATAGAGTGCTTTTATTCCTTTATCTTTCAGCGCATCCACCTGGTCTTTCATCAGTGCAACAAGAGGCGAAATTACGAGGCAGATACCCTCTAAAGCCAGTGCTGGAACCTGGAAACAAATGGATTTCCCACCACCGGTTGGCAGCAAGGCAAGGGTGTCTTTACCATCCAGCACCGAAAGAATAATTTCTTCCTGCAAAGACCTGAAAGAATCGAAGCCCCAGTATGTTTTTAATATTTGTTGTATCGGAGAAATGATCAATGATCAATTATCAATTATCAATGATGCTCACATATGCGTCAGCACATTTTCAAATAGTTTAAGCGACAGCTTCTTCCGTTTGCTGGCTTTTCTGGAACATAGACCGGGCTTCATTGATAATGGCCGCTATGATTTGTACAATATCCCATACTTCATGGATCAGGCCTTCCACCTGGTCGAGTATTTCCCTTATTTTCTGGATGGTTTCATCAATGATCTGGATGATCTTTGAGTCCACATACTCCTTAAATTCAGGTGCTATGTTATCGGTATTCGTTTCCATAAGTCAAATTTAGTAATTTAACGTTTACATTGCAAAGATAGTCTGTTTTGGTGAAAGTTGAAAGTGAGAGGTAAGAAGTGAGAAGCAAGAAGTAATTTGAGAATTTGGGGATTTAAGAATATGGGAATGCCGAACCCTGAGCTTGTCGAAGGGCACCTGGATTATTCAAACATCGTCACCGTCCCTTTAAAATAGCTTTGTTTGCCGTTATAGTCAGTTACGGTTATCATATATATATAGATTCCCTGTTGAACATTTTGCCCATGAAACGTCCCATCCCATCCGGTCGGATTAGAAGGGATTCCCCCTTTTAAGGGGGCCAGGGGGATTTGCTCCGAATAAATCAATTCCCCCCACCTGTTATAAATCTTCATATCATAACTCTTGATATACAATCCTTTCGGACCAAAATAATCGTTCAAACCATCCTGGTTGTAAGGCGTAAAGGAATTTGGAATAAATACTGTTGCATCCTGATGGACACATTCTACGGTGGATCGTGAAAGCTGATTATACTGTCCGGGGTTTTCTATGGCTTCCACCTGATAGCAGAAATCTATGGTGCTATCACCAAGTTTGCTGTCTTTAAATTGATTGATCTGAACGCTCGAGGTTGTGCCAATTAATTGCCACCCTGTACCGTCCTCATTTTTATAGACATTGTAGCTTTGTACACCATCATACCAAGTCTGGTAACTATTCCACGATACATCGTTATAGCCCGGCTGGTTTTTGGCGGTGAGCATAATTATACAGCCTTGATTACTTCCGTCACTCTGGTTGCCGCAATTGTCCCGGGCAAAGACGTAGTAGCAGTCTGGCTCAGTAATAGTTTCACTGCTGTCTGAATAACTGGTAGACGTTGTACTGTCAATAAGCCTCATTGAGCCATCAATGGCTGACTTCCGATAGATGTAGTAGTTTTTGACATCATAAGACGAGGAAGGTGCCCAGGTGATCGTTGCAGCTTTATTTGGTTTAGACACTGTAACAGTTTTGATATATACTTTTTGGGGTGGGATATGATTGGCCGCTCTTGCGCTATCGGTGTTGGAGGCAGAAAGTATTGTATCATTATCAGCATCAACTGCTTTGAGGAGATATTCATAAACAATATGACAAATAATCGCAGAATCTTTGAAAGCAAATGTATTGTTCGCAAAGGTATCTATCAGGATACCATCACGATACAAAAGATATTTTTTTACCGACCATCCTGAATAACCATTCCATGATAATTGGTTGAATCCATTTCCTGATGATGCATTAAGATTCATGGTTTCATGGTAAATGGTAAATATCCCCATGTTTCCGCAACTGTCAACAGGCTGAATTTTATAAAAATATGGATAATCATAGGTATCCAATCCGCTATCTTTAAAAGAAGTTGAGGGATATCCGCCAACGATTAATTGCCAAAGAAACCCATTTTCACTGCGGTACACATTGTATCCCAATAAGTTATTATCAATAGCTCCATTCCAACTCAGTTTAATCCTACCATCCGAGACATCTGTCCTTATTACTGTGGCATCCGTGATCGGCTTTGTAATCGGTCTGATACTGTCATAGCTTTTCACTGTAAGAGAGTCCGAAAATGATATTTCACCGTTTGCCAATATCGCCTGAATCTGGTAAGTGATATTATGATTGCAACTTATATTTGAATCCAGATAACTTGAATCTGTACCTATATTTTTGACAAGGTTCTGAGTTCCACCATCGACAGACTTATAGATCGAATAATTTTTAACCGGAACACCCAGGTAATTGATCCAGTTAAGTTGCTCGCTCAGGTTTTTACCCTTTACATTGAGCAATACCGTCCTGTGAATATTGGAGTTAATCCCCACATCACAAACATTATAGGTAAGGACATAATATTTATTGACATCCTTAATAGTATTGATATTGGAATTGATAAAAGTCGTGTCATTAAGGTCGCTAATGTCTTTGAGCAATGCATATTTCCCGTTGGTTGAATTTAATGAATAGAGATAATATCCCCTGGCATTTGTGTCATTAAGCATGGCACGTTTCCACTTGATATAAACGGCGCCTTTGGATTCATCTGATTTGATGACTGTGGCATAGACAATCTGGGCAGAATCAGCTTCTGGAATAATTTTTGGGATTATATTTATGGTATCAGAATAACTAACCGTTCCGGATTTGTAAACAGTCGACATGGTGTAATAATACGTCTGCCCAACTGAAACCGAAGTATCACGATAGCCCGATAAATTTGAAGTTAAAGCAACCGTTTTCTTAAAATGAATATCATCTGTTGAACGATAAATATTGAGAGTATCTGGCAGCGTTGGTGGTTTGCTGAATGTCGGCCAGTTCAATCGCGCTTTGGCAGTACAAAAGAGTCCAGACCCGGTCAATCTTTGAAGACAAATCGTATCGCTTGAGCTTGCATTTAGACATGAATCCAAAGTAATTACGGTATAACAAACCTGATCATTAACTGTATTAACATTATTGTCAATGTATTGTAATGAATCTGCAGGTTTGGTAAACAATATCGACCCTGCCGTTCCCCAGTTTCCATCTACAGCACGTTGAATAACAAATTTATAGCTGTCTGCACTGTCAGAACCCTTAAAACTTAAACTTGCAGAACTACCGGATAGAACTCTTGCATTTTGAATGATTGGAGGATCAGAAGGGATCGTATCTATAGCCTGCCTGCCCATCGTGTCAGACCATGCGACTTCCACAGGCTCAGTCCCCATGGCGACAATCCGATACCGGATAGCATAATTACAAGGTGCAGGAAACTCTCTCGAAAAAGTATCGGTTCCGTACACGGAATCAATGGTAACGAACTGCCCTTTTTCAAATCTTTGAATCTGATATTGCTTAACCTTAAATCCAATATAAGGAGTCCAGTTTAACTTGTGGAGGAGCTGACCTACACTCACTTTGAGCGTCATGGTTTTGCTTACAGGCGATTGAACAGATTGGGTATTGCAAGAATCTACCGTTACAAGATAAAAATAATAATCGGAATCTTTGGTATCAAGGCCAGTTTGTATGATTGAATCAATTCCTGGTAAAAGATGACCGCCGATCTGACTGAAATGCACGCCATTGCTTGAATAATACAATTCATTATAAGCCAGGTTGGTTTTATTGATACTGTTCCATTTGATGACCACTGTTCCGTTTGTTGTGGACGTGCTTATTTTGCTCACAGAAACAATTCGCGGTGTATCCGGGAAGAATGTCTGCTTGCATATGATATTTGATTGAGAAACAAACGAATCTGCATTATCAAGTGCAAGAATTTTATAACAATATAAATTCTTATGGTTCAGCCCTGTATTGTTGTAATTGGCAATCGTATTGGACAGGGTCGCTACCAGGCTGTCCGGCCCAGAGTTTGTACTCCTGTATATTTCATAATTCCTGATTGAAGGCCAGCCAAGATACCCACTCCAGTTTAATTGAAGCGTTTGTACACATCCCAATTGTTTTACTGCCAATAACATAGGCTGATGCGATATGGAAGTATCACTTGTCGCACCGCAGCTATCTACAGCAAATATTTTATAAGAATATTTGTTAACAGCAGTATTTACAGATGAATCTTTGATGAAGTAAAAGCTATCTTTATTAGATTGATCATTTATGGTTCGTATTAAAGAATCCTGCCCACCATTTACTGATCTAAAAATTTCATAATATTTCACATCATTGGAATCTGATCTTTGGAACTTAAGATCTATTTCATTGTTTAATTTGATAGTGGCATAGTCTATTTTTGGTGCAGATGGTTTATTGTCAACTGTTGCATGAATGGTATCATTTGTGATGCAGCCTTGTGCGGAAATGACCTGGACTATAAAATCAGTTGTTCTTTTGGGTGTGGTCGTTGGCGTGGGTGATATAGAGTCACTTACCAGTTTTCCGGGACTCCAGAGATAATTTACACCTCCAAAAGCTTTTAGTTTGATTTTGGTTCCAGCACAGATGAGCGTATCGAATTTAAATGGCGTGGGTGAACCGACATTTATTTTTTGGATAGATGTATCCACTACTGTCCCGTTGCTAGAAATGAGTCTCACTGTATATGTTCCTGTTTTTGCATAGACGTGCACAGGGGTTTTTAGACCAGAAGTATTGGAAGAAGAACCAGGTTCCCCGAAATCCCATTTCCAAGAGGTGGGGTATTGATAAGTAGAATCATAAAATTGCACAGTATCAGAACAATTATTTTTGTACCTGAAATTAGCAAAAAATGGTGCACAGTAGCTGGTGTCACTCATATTTATTGTGCTGCTTGCGTATGCTGATACTACTGAAGTACTTTCATCTCTTGTTGAAAAGCTATAGGAATGATCTGCCATAGGATAAGCAGTTTTTTTAACGGTCCTGTTAGGGACAGTACATAAATTAGAAGCCCCACCGGAATCAACTTTTACAAAATAAATTTCCCATGGGATGTTTGAAGCTACACTATATGAACTGCTTATTAAAGCACTCCCCCCACCTGCAATGGATATAAAAGAAGCACCAATGCCAGTAGCAATGTTGATGCCGGTTGAAAATTCCTTAAAATGTATTACCTTTCCAGAAGTATCTGTTTTTAGATTATAAAGCCCATAAAAATAAAGTGAATCAGGGAGAAATGCAGTCATATTTATACTTTTAGAAAAGGGATCGTAATACATAGCAGACGGATATCCTACATCAATACCCATTCCGTTTACATTCCCATAGTTTTTTGCCCAAAGCAAGTTTCCACTCGAATCTAATTTTATAAGCTGGCTAGTACCTATAGTAGCATAATCTGAATCAGCATATCCATATGCGTAGATGCTATGATCTGGCAATTCTGTGAGAGATACTATCCATTCATTCTCTTTTGTTCCATATTCCTTAGCCCACAACAGTTTTCCATTTTTATCCACCTTCATAAAAAGGTCATCCTCACTGTATACATATTTTCCCCCATCAGCAGTTCCTCCAACAACGTATCCTCCATCTTGTGTGCCCGTAATACAAAAAGCAAGTTCAAATTCATTTGTACTGCCACCTGTATTACCCCCGTAACTTTTAGCCCAAACCACTCCACCTGTATCGTTTGTTTTAATCAACATAACTCGTTCACTATCACCTGTATTATACTTGGTAGAATAACCAGCCAAAACAAATCCGCCACCTGTTGCATTTACCAGAGCATAGCCTAAATTTATTTTATTTGGCCCAATGGCCCTTGCCCAGAATATCTTGCCATTTTTATCTATTTTCATTAGATAAAAACTTGCCTCGGCCGCCCCATAGCTTAGTGTTGATGTACAGATCACAATATTTGAATCAGGGGCAAATACCATATCTGCCGCCGATTGCTCATCGCTTATTTGCACATAGCCACTTAAATTTTTGTCGTTATCACCGCCATAAGTTTTCGTCCATAAAACTCTGCCTAGGCTATCAGTTCTTGTAACCAAGATCTTAGGATGGTCTCCGTGTATGTCATAGGCCCCGCTTAATATAAAACCCCTGTCTGCCAATTGCAAAATGGAACAGCCCTGCTGTTCCTGATTGCCAGAGGGTTTGATAAGCGTTTGAAAATATGCAAGTTTCTGTCCATAACAATACCCATAAAGTAAAATAAAAATAAAGAAAGGAAACAGCTTTTTCATTTTATGGGCAATATTTCAATTATCTATTTCAAATATATGAAAAAAGGTTGAATTTGAGGTGAATACAAATGCATACTTCCCATCAGAGTCTCCCCCCGGAACCATGTTGCTGAAAAACAAATCAATGGGGACTGATGGGAAGCCAATTCTTCGGAAACCACCGTCAAAATGAGCGGTCCCTGAGCTTGTCAAAGGGGCCGCTCATTCCGCCAATCCTACGTAAATCACCAGGCTTCGACAAGCTCAGCCACCGCGTTGTATAACATTCTCTCGAAAAATCGCGTAAAAACCTCGCAGGTTTTTGGAAACCTGCGAGGTTTGGTATGCGGTTAAAAAAAAATAAAACATTTTCAAAAATATTTTCGCTTGTAACGCATTGAATAAATATAAGTTAAAAAATATTTTTCGCAAGTACCCACCCACTTGGGCAGTTCGCTATATATGTACTATAAAAAGGCGTTAGGCATAAGGGGTAAGGCGTAAGTGGCTGGCGCGAGATAAAAATAAAATGCAAAAGATAAACCAGCTTTTTTGGGCATTCTGGCCTGTATTTTCCCTGTTATCGCCTGTTATTTGTCAACGAGTTACGTGTATGTTATTTAATATCAATCAGTTGAAAAATGAAAAAATGAAATTTCCTGTTATAACAGGGAAAACACGTGTCCCGCCTGTCCCGACCCCTTCGGGGACTTATTCGGGAGGCCAATTTGATGGAATCGCGGTTTTTGATCCCGCTCAAATCCCCCTGCCCTCCCGAAGAAGTCGGGACAGGCTCTTTGGAAGGGGGATTCCCTTTTATCAACATTGGTTTTGCAACAAAGAAATTGCCCTTTTTATCTATTCTGGATTGATCTTTTATTGATATCTATTGATACCTGTCAATGAGTTAGCTCGAAAGCCAAAGATTATCAATAAGTTAAAAAATGAAAAAATTAAAATAACAATAAAAATAATCCCGAGTACTCGGGATCAATAAAAAAGGGGGCAGGAGCCAGGTTTAAGGAGTCAGGGAAAGGCAAAAAAGCCCCGTTTCCAGCAATTGGGATTGATCTTTATTGTTATTTGGCTTTTATTTTGCAGGTAATTATATATAAAATATTGATTTTTAATAGTTTAAAACATAATTACTCAGTTAATGCTACCTTATGCCTTACGACTTATTCCTTACCCCTGATTTCCTTTCTCAAAATTCCTTAAATTTGTATGTTAATCTCTTTACAACTGCCCATGAAAATACGGATCAGGGATAATTCCATAAGGCTCAGGCTCACCAGGACCGAGATGGATATCTTTGCCGAAAAAGGCTACCTGGAGAATAAAACCGAATTCGGATTTGCTGATTTTGTTTATGCCATCCAGGTCCTGGAAAGCATTGAAAACCTGGCAGCTACTTATATAGGAAATAAAATGACTGTTTTTGTCCCTTCTGCAATAAAGACAGAATGGACTACAACTGATATTGTTGGATTCAATAATAAAATGAGTATTGGAAATGCCAAAACATTGTCAATTCTGATAGAAAAAGACTGGGCATGCATTGATAATACCTCCAATGAGGATCAAAGTGACAATTTTAAAAACCCGCATACTGTTTGTTGATAAAACATAAAGAATTATGTCTAAAAATCTGAGCGAACTGTCAGGCAGAAAAGGACTTCGCGAAAACCTGTTTGAAGAACTTGGCATTGCTGCCACTCCCACCGGAGCTGTTTCAGAAAAAGATACCGAAACGCTGGCCAAAGAATTCCTTATGGGAACGGCAAATGTATATGGTACAGCTACATTCTATGATTTTTTGCGTCCTGAAAACCAGGGTAAAAAAGTATATGTATGCAACGGGAGTTCTTGCCTGACTGCCGGAACCCAGGATGAGCTGAAAGAAAAACTCGGAAAATATTACAAACCGGAAGAAATAGGCGAAATGTGCTGCCTCGGTCGCTGCCATGAAAACAGTTCGTTCAATACCGGTGGAAAAAATTATTCGGGGTCAGCCATTGATGATATAGAAAGCATCAAAGAAGATGGAAAAACTGTTGTGGATCAATATGATGTAGCTCATTTGGGTAATCAGATCCTTACTGCAGATTTTCCTGGAATAGATGCGTATTATAAAACGCTGAATATCGCTTTAAGCAAATCAAGAGAAGAATTGCTTAATGAATTGAAAACCTCCGGTTTGCGCGGACGCGGCGGCGCTTATTTCCCGATCGGCTTTAAGTATGAATCGTGTATGAACACGGCGGGCGAACAAAAATTTGTGGTCTGCAATGCCGATGAAGGAGACCCGGGTGCCTACAGCGACCGCTATATCCTGGAACATCAACCTCATGCCCTGCTGCTGGGAATGATGATTGCAGGATATATTATTGGGGCTAACGCCGGTGTGGTTTATATCCGCGCAGAATACCCTGAATCTATTGAAATTACACAGAAAGCCATCAATGATATCCGTGAGAAAGGACTGCTTGGTGATAATATCCTGGGGACCGGATTCAATTATGATTTTAAACTGATCAAAGCCCAGGGGGCTTATATATGCGGCGAAGAAACAGCTTTGTTGAATTCCATTGAAGGTCAAAGACCTGAAGTGCGTACACGCCCCCCCTATCCTACCCAGCATGGCTTGTTCAACAAACCTACGGTTGTAAATAATGTGGAGACCCTTGCCTGTATTCCGAATATTGTTCAAAACGGCGGAGCTGCTTATGCCACAATAGGGCGTGGAAAATCAACCGGTACCAAACTGGTTTCACTGGATGGGTTTTTCAACAAACCCGGTATCTATGAAGTAGATATGGGCACTCCCCTGCAGGTGGTATTTGACGAACTTGGCGGAGGTTTCAATGCCAAAATCAAGGCCGTGCACATCGGAGGCCCGCTGGGTGGAATTATCCCGGTTGATAAAATAAAAGACCTGACCATCGATGTGGAATCATTTTCACAGAATGGATTTTTGCTTGGCCATGCTTCCGTAGTTTGCATCCCCGAGAGTTTCCCAATGATCGATTATCTTGAACATCTTTTTGAATTTACGGCCCATGAAAGTTGCGGAAAATGTTTCCCATGCCGGCTGGGTTCTACACGGGGACAGGAAATGATTCACAAGGCAATCCATTCGGATTATAAAATGAGTCGTGAATTGTTTACCGATCTCATCACGACTATGGAAATCGGATCGCTATGTGCTTTAGGTGGCGGATTGCCTCTAGGTATCCGGAACGCACTGCAATATTTTGACGGAGAGCTTAAAGCCTATTTTGAATAGGGGCAATATTTGCTTGTTTTATAGCTTAATAGCCCGCTTTGTGGTACTGATTTAGAATATCAGATTCTATATTTATTTGAACTGACTCTACAACCCGTCCTATTTCCTTGCCGTCATAAAACAGAACGAAAGTGGGTACCCTTTTAATCCTGTATTTCCAGCACCGGCCATCGTGAGAATGTTTGCGTCTGTCCACACCGACAAGGGTTATCCTGGAGGGTGCAATTTTTGCAATTTCAACGGCTTTATAGAATTTAGGCAAGAGCTCATGTGTATCACCGCACCAACTTCCCCCGAAAACAATGATACTGATATGATCTTTCAACAATACAAGCGAATCAACTTTTTGCGCATCAGGGACATAATCACGATAAGCATATTCAAACCAGGGATAAATCTTAAAATTGTCTAAATTAGAACGTACAAAATCCTTAAGGTGAACATTAGAATCATTGCTGATTCCATTGATGATCCGTGATTTGATTAAGATATCAGATTTGCGGTCACTTGCAACAATACCTGATATCTGAATAAACGGCAATAAGCAAAACAGAACAGTGATGTGTTTTCTAAGTTTCATAATATCGTTACAATAACCCGATACAAATATTAATAGTTTGTTTATATTTGCCATTAAAATTAAACAGATATGAAAGCAAAAATATTTTCTTTACTCATTTTAGGAGCCTTTATGCTCGGAAGCTGCGCCAAAAAAACAGTTAATACAACAGGTGGAACGACAACATATGATGATAGTTATGTTATCAATGGAAATGGTTTCAAAAATGTGGTATATGCCATTTCAAGTGTAGCACAGCAATCATGCAATTATGACGCAAGTTCAAATACGACAACGGTATCCATTTCAGGTACGTCAGGAGATTCAATAGCAGTATCATATGACATCCAATTTACCGGAAAGGCTACCGGTACATATACTTTGTCTCCTACTGGACCAAATGTAATTACGATTACAACAACTCCAATTAAAAATCCAAACGGTTTGCAGATATATAGCTCAAATTCAGGTGCTAAATTGGTAGTAGCAACTTATGGTGCTTCAGGCAGTAAAATAACCGGAACATTCAGCGGCGCCTTTAGCAATACAGGAAATAATTATACTTTTTCTGCAGGTACATTTGCCGCATCAGTTCAGTAGAAGATACAAAACAATAATAAAAAGCGCTTCATGAATTCATGAGGCGCTTTTTGTTGATATTTGAAAGCAAATTATAGAGGATTGAAAATTACAGATTATAAATTAACAATATTTCTTCTGCTCATTTTTTCTATAGCTGGCTGTCAGAAAAAAGACCTTACTACCCCTTTAAATATCGGACCAACAAACAGTGCCAATGCCATGGTCATATCCGGAGATGGCTTTTCAGGTACAACTTTCTATTTCAATACGGCCAATAGTTCAGGTTATTATGATACATCTTTTCACCAGACATCTTTAAGCCTTGTTGAAGATACCGATTCAATTAATCTCCAGATTCATTTCCATTTTAGCGGGGAAACATATTTCGCAGCTCAGGACACTTTGCCGGGACTTAACAATGTTAGCGATACGATCCTGATAGCCAATAAGTCCAGTCAGAAGTTTAATATTTATCGGCCCCTTTACATAAATGATTTTTTAACCATTACAAGTTTTGACAACGCCGGTGGCCATATCAACGGCGTATTTTCAGGGTTCTATATTAATAACTCGAATTATAAGGATACTCTAAAAGTTTCGAATGGACGTTTTTCTATTATCAGGCTTCCCGATGTTTACTGATTGATGTATTCTTCCATATTTCTGAAAGGCAGATATTTGTTAGATTTGCCATATATCATTTAACTATGGTTCAAAAACCTCAATTAAAAAAGACAACTGCCTCTCCTGTATCAAAATTGCAGCCCGTTAAAACCAAAAAGTCTATACCTGTAAAAAAAACACCGGGATATATTCTCTACCTGATCTTTGCTGCCGTTGCGGTTGCCGGATGTATTGCTTTCTGGCCATCTTTGTCCGATACATTTACCAATTGGGATGATCCAGGGTATGTAACCATGAACTATGAGATCCGTAACTGGACAAATGCTGGTATCGGCCATTTCTTCCATAGTTATACTATGGGGAATTATCATCCGCTTACAATGCTGAGCCTGGCTTTCGAATATCATATTGATGCCTTAAAACCCTATATTTATCATCGGGATAGTATGATCCTTCATATTCTGGCAAGCTTGGCAGTTACATGGTTGGCGTGGTTGCTCACCCGGAATTTATCTATGACGGCATTTTGTGGTTTGTTGTTTGTGATTCATCCCATGCATGTAGAATCTGTGGCATGGATCGCGGGAAGAAAAGATGTTTTGTTCGGCCTGTTTTATTTTCTGGCTCTCATCGCTTTCTATTTCTTTGCAACTTCAAAAAAGAATAAAGGTCTATTTTACTTTATATGCCTGGTATTTTTCGTTCTCTCGTTGCTTTCAAAGGCTGTCGCGGTAACCCTCCCTATCAGTTGCCTGCTGATCGATTACCTTGTAAAAAGGCCTCTAAAAATCAACCTGATTCTTGAAAAAACGCCCTTGTTTATCCTTTCAATTGTTTTTGGTATTATTTCTATCAAAGCGCAGCAAAGTGTATCAGCCATACAATCTGAGAAAGTATACCCAATAGTAGACAGATTGTTTTTTGGGTCTTATGCGTTTCTGGCTTATATCGGAAAGCTTTTCCTGCCTGTTGATTTGTGCAATTTCTATCAGTATCCGGTGCAGACAAACGGGTATTTCCCAATTATATGGTACTTTTATCCCGTTATCCTTGCCGGACTTCTCTTTATGTTTTATCGATATGCCCGTAAAAACAAGGAAATGGTTTTTGGTTTATTGTTTTATGCCTCTGCTATTTTCCTGCTCCTTCAATTGTTACCTGTGGGAACAGCTATTATAGCTGACAGATATTCATACATAGCTTATTTTGGACTCATATTTATGTTGGGCGCTCTTTATGTAAAGGCATCCAGCGGTAAAATTTCATCCCTCAAATCCATAAAAAGAGTCTTCCCGTTTTTAGTTGCCGCCTGGATGATCTGGCTTGGAAACATTACCCGTGCCAGATGCGAGGTTTGGAAAAATACCGAATCATTATGGCGTGATGCTATTGAAAAGCAGCCTGATTTATCCAGTGCTTATAATAATCTCGGGTTTGAACTTTACACTCAGGGTAAATATGATGAGGCTGTTCCACTATTTACAAAATCTATTGCTTTGCAGCCAAATTTCGATCTGCCTTATTCCAACAGAGGACAAATCTATCGCCTGGAAGGTAAAAATGATCTTGCAATGGCTGATTATAACAAAGCTATCGCCCTCAATCCAAAAACTTCCCAAACCTATGTTTCAAGGGCTGTTTTGTTTTGCATCAGGCAAAAACTGGATTCGGCGGGAGCTGATTTTGACATGGCCCTTAAACTGGACCCGAACCTGGCTGAGGCCTATAGCAATCGTGGGAATTACGATGATATGCGCAACCAATATGACTCAGCCATTGCTGACTATACCAAAGCCATCGAACTAAAACCGGACTTGCCGGATGCCTATGAAAATCGCGGCGAGGCCCTTATCAAACATAAGCAAATTGATGCCGGCATAGCTGATCTGAATATTTTTCTTCAGTTAAAACCTGAATCAGCTGATGGATTTATGAAGCGTTCATCTGCGTATTTAGAAAAGAAAGATTACAAAAATGCACTTGCAGATGCCAATCAGGCTCAGAGTCTTGGATTTAAAGTTGATGCGGGTTATTTGCAAGGACTAAAGAAACTTGCTGGAGAATAAGAAGTTAGTGAGTTGGTGAATAGCTCGATTTAACACGCATTACTTTTGAAATTTGTTGCTTTAAGCTTTTTCAACCAGCAAACGTTCGCATACAGTATGGCTCAGCATCTGGGCATTCCGATTAGCATAACTGATTGTCATAGACCGGTCGAACGGTTCAATAGAAATAATTCTTAAGCGGATACCCAGTTTGATTTCATGTGCATTGAGAAAGGTCAAAAACTCAA
>Ga0207032_1007_pt1 | contig 89242 bp, 76 predicted proteins | sample Alteio_BWMinCont_38_FD_153308 | JGI IMG/M metagenome (GOLD analysis project Ga0207032, IMG submission 153308) | Enriched cells from forest soil in Barre Woods Harvard Forest LTER site, Petersham, Massachusetts, United States -... | ecosystem: Environmental > Terrestrial > Soil > Temperate forest >... | reverse complement strand
GGATAGTTCGGCAATGATAGTTTGCATCTGAGTAGACTTGTTGGTGACAACACCTAACAAGGGCGGTTCTTTTGATAATGCAGGTTCAAGGGTGGAACACCAACAAGGACTGAACTTCCTGTCTGTCATGAGACAGACCGGGGAGGGGGAACACAACAAGGGCTGAATTGAATAAAAATATTCAGCCTAATGTTTTGACTTTCGCCGAGGTAGCGGATGCGGTATTTTTTCAGCGCCTCCCTACTTCCCCCTTTCCCCGGTCTGTCTCCTGACAGACCGGAATACGCTGATAAACAACTTTATCCGCCAATTAAATAGTGCGCTTTTGATTGATGACAATATGCTATAAGTCTTAATTCGCCAAGGTTAGTTCAATGGAACTTCCTGTCTGTCATGAGACAGACCGGGGAGGGGGACTTGTTGGTGACAACACCTAACAAGGGCGGATTCAGAATATATTTCGTTATATTTGTGTGAGACATCCTCGCCCCTGATGCGTAAAACGAAAAATTTTCTTGTTTTTCTGATATGCATATTGCTCTTAGGCCATGTGGAAATTCTCCATGCCCAAAAAGTCAATACATTCCAAATGACTGCCGGGTACTACCCTGGCAATAAAGGTGTCCATGCCATCCAGCCCTTGTTTGGTGTTGTCACCAACAAGCTTTTATGCTGGTTTTATCAAATTGGATTTTAAATAAACCGCATGAATGAATTGGATAGTTCAGCAATGATAGTTTGCATCTGAGTAGACTTGTTGGTGACAACACCTAACAAGGGCGGTTTTTTTGATAATGCAGATTCAAGGGTGGAACACCAACAAGGACTGAACTTCCTGTCTGTCATGAGACAGACCGGGGAGGGGGGAACGGTAACGATGTTTGAATAATAGGTTCCTTTTTTTAAGGGTAAAACCTGAATTGAAGAATGAGGCTTAATTTTTGTGGGCCTTATTTGACTACTGTCGGCAACAATGATAAATCCCTTAAATTTGTAAAATGAAGTTGTTAAAAACCATTCTTCGTTTATGCGTCACGCTAATTAGTTTGAGCGTTATTTCTTCCTGCGCCAAGCATAACACTACTCCTGCGCCAACTTATTTTTCAATCTATTGTGTGGATGATCTGAACAATCCTTTACCGGGTGTTACGGTTAATCTCTTTAACGATTCTACAGACTGGGCCGGGGTTTCTAACATTATATACACAGCCAAAACCAACGACAGCGGACGGGTAACCTTTGTAAATATCCCAAGCCAGGTTTATTATTTTCAGTGTATTGACACAGCAAACTGCTACCAGAATTTTACAGGTTATTTTAATGCAAACCCGGTGCCCCAAAACCAGGTTACAAAAGTGAGCCTGACTTTATCGGGATATGGAAGCCTGACAATTACAAATACAAGCTCGGCAAAAAATCCATACCAGGTAAAATTAAATGGCAAAGTCCTTACATCCAGCCTTGCTTATGGCCAGTCGATCATAAAACGGATGCCCATTGGCGGCTGCACTGTTGAAGCCGTACAATTAAAAGGATTTATAAATGCCCCTGCTGATATCGTATATGGCGTTAATATAAATCAATGCCAGCCTACGGTTCAGAATATACCGTGACAGGCGTAAGGCGTTAGGCATAAGTCATTAGTAAAACAATCCATTACACATTATTTAGCTCTAGCAACCTTACGCCTTATCACTTACGCCTTACGCCTGATTTTATCCGACTTTTTGTACCTTTGCAGTTTGAAACAAATACAACAACAAACTTATAGCTATGAATATTGAGAAAATCAGCGCATTGTTGGGAAATGATGCAGATAGCCTTCTTAACCACACATCAAAAACCATTTCTAAAGATCTGCTGCATTTGCCCGGTCATGATTTTATAGACCGTGTTTTCAAAGACACCGACAGAAACCCCCAGGTTTTGCGCAACATCGCTTCACTATATGGACATGGGCGTTTGGCTAATACGGGATATCTATCCATTTTACCGGTTGACCAGGGCATTGAACATTCAGCCGGCGCTTCCTTTGCGCCCAACCCAATCTATTTTGATCCTGATAACATTGTAAAACTGGCTATTGAAGGCGGTTGCAATGCAGTGGCTTCAACATACGGCGTTTTAGGTTCGGTAGCGCGCAAATATGCTCACAAAATACCTTTTATTGTAAAAATCAATCATAATGAATTCCTGACCTATCCCAATAAATTCGATCAGATCATGTTCGGCTCCATTGATGAAGCATGGAACATGGGTGCGGCTGCCGTAGGTGCCACTATTTATTTTGGCAGCGAAGAAAGTGGCCGCCAGATTGTAGAAGTAGCAGAAGCATTTGCTTATGCGCATGAATTAGGAATGGCAACGGTTTTATGGTGCTATTTAAGAAACAGTGCCTTCAAAAAAGATGGTGTGGATTATGCCACTGCAGCCGATCTCACCGGGCAGGCCAATCACCTGGGTGTCACCATACAGGCTGATATTATCAAACAAAAATTACCGAACGTTAATGGCGGCTACAAGGCATTGAATTTTGGCAAAACACATGAAAAAGTTTATACCGAACTTACGACCGACAACCCGATTGATTTGTGCAGGTACCAGGTAGTTAATTGCTACATGGGCAGAAGCGGGCTTATCAATTCAGGAGGCGAATCAAAAGGTGCATCTGATCTGGCAGAGGCAGTTACTACTGCAGTTATTAATAAAAGAGCCGGTGGAAGCGGACTTATTTCAGGAAGAAAATCGTTCCAGAAACCTATGAAAGAGGGTATCGAACTGTTAAATGCGATCCAGGATGTTTATCTTTCCCCTGAGATTACCATAGCCTAATGACACCGAATAAGATAAGGGCAATTCTAAAAACCTACTACTTACCTTCGCCAATTGGAGAAGCCTGCCCGGAAAGCAGACGGGGACTAAGGTTGAGGCGATGAAAAGAAAGTTTTTAGAGATGCCCATAAGATTTTAGGTTATTATTTCTGTCTATTTGAAGATTCGTTTGATGGGTCTAAAGCATATTTGCTTTGGCGATTTATTCGTATATTTGTTATTGCTTACATTAAAGTTGGGAATACATGAGTTGGTTTAAGAGAGTAAAAGAAGGAATTCAGACATCTACTGAGGATAAAAAAGAAGCACCTGAAGGCGTGTGGGAAAAATGTCCTGCCTGTAAAAGAACTATTACCAGGCGTGAACTTGAGGAAAACAACTTTGTGTGTAATTGCGAATTCGCTTATCATTTCAGAATAGGAAGCGAGTTGTATTTTAAAATCCTTTTTGATGATAATGATTTCCTTGAATTGGATAAAGATCTTACCCCTGCTGACCCATTGCATTTTGTAGATAAAAAATCATATAAAACCCGACTGGAGGATGCCTGGAAAAGCACAGGCCTGCACGATGCCATTCGTACAGCTACCGGCAAAATCAAAGGAATAGATATAGTAGTTGCCTGCATGGATTTTTCATTTATAGGAGGCTCAATGGGTTCCGTAATGGGGGAAAAAATATCAAGGGCAATTGATTATGCGAGGGAACATCGCTTTCCGGTAATCGTTATATCAAAATCAGGAGGCGCGCGAATGATGGAGGCTGCATATTCTTTAATGCAAATGGCTAAAACATCAGCAAAACTTGCGCTGCTTGATAAAGCCGGTGTTCCATATATCAGCATACTTACCGACCCAACCACCGGGGGCGTAACTGCTTCTTTTGCAATGTTAGGTGATTTTAATATAGCAGAACCTGGAGCTTTGATCGGCTTTGCCGGTCCAAGGGTCATCAAAGAAACGATTGGCAAAGATCTCCCAAAAGGTTTTCAGAGTGCGGAATTTGTATTAGAGCACGGCTTCGTTGATTTTATTATAGACCGCCGTGAATTAAAAGAAAAATTAGCGCAATTGCTCAATTTGATCGCAAATGCTGATATTTCAACGGAAGCAGTTCCTGCACCCAGGAAGAAACGGGCCATAGCAATTAAGTAACTGTACCCCACCTGAAAACAGCTGTTTGATGTTGACTGTTTCCAAATCATTAATCGCATTTTAAATTTTTATATTTTATTTGGTATTCAGCCAGGTATCCATTATATTTGGAGGAAGACGAGTGTCTTTAACTAAATAAGTCTGAAACGTTGAAAACAAGTATACTTAAAAATATCTTGTTCCAATTAAGTTATTTCACCAGGCAAGTTGTGCTCATTCTATCCACGGTTTTTTTATTCGGATCCTCAGCTTATGCAACACATCTTGTAGGTGGGAGCATTACCTATAAATACCTGGGGAAATCTTCCAAACCCGGGTATTACAATTACTTCATACGTATTGATATGTATAGAGATTGTTCTTCGCCAAACGCGGTTCCATTTTCAAATTATATTATTCCCGGTGTCTATCAACGGACTACTGACACATTAAAAAAGGATTACTACAATTCCAGTGGTGACAGTATGGACCAGGAAATATGGAAAATTGATGAGTTCCAGGTTACCCCTCCCGCCGCTGCCAAAAGCTGCACATTTGCCCCAACTACCTGTATCAGGGAAGGAATTTACGAAGGCGTTATCGGACTGCCTGCAAGCAGTTTCGGTTATTATCTTTACTTTGAAACCTGCTGCCGGAATACAATGGTAAATGCTCCGGGCATCAGTTTGGGCCAGGGATATTTTGCCATCATTCCACCCACAAGTGTTGCAAACACAACCCCGCAATTTAATGCCGTACCGTCCCCGTACATTTGTGTAAATGATACGGTAAGCTTATTGTATTCTGCATCAGAGCCTGATGGAGATTCTCTGGTATATACTTTATCAACCCCTTATGGGGGAGGCAGCAGCGGTGGTTCCGGTGCTGTAGCTCCGGCGAACTGGCCAAGAGATGCTTATCCTTACACGCTTGCTACCATTTCTTACAGTTCCGGGTATAGTTCTGCAAAACCATTTGGTTCAAGCGGTTATGTAAGCCTCGATAAAATAACCGGAATCCTGACGATGTATGCAAAAACAATCGGGAGATATGCACTGGCTGTAGATGTGCATGAATATCGAAACGGAAAACAGATTTCTGTAACCCGAAGAGATGTTCAGATTATCGTAATAAGCTGCCCATACAGACAGGCCCCGGTGAGAGTTGCCATATCGGACAGCCTTTCTATAGATAACGGCACTCCCACAACATATTATATACAGGCTGGTCAGCGATTGGCATTCAACCTTAGATATTCTGCAGACAATACAGGAGTCTCCGTTTTCTCGGAAACCGGTTTTTTCGATAAACCGAATACGTTAATCCACCAGCCAGTATTTAATTATTCTTTCAACGGGAATAATGTTACGGCCTATTTTAACTGGCAAACCACCTGCAGAGACGCCAGCAATTCTCCTTACACTTTTACACTTACTATCGCCGATACCGGTTGTCCACCCAAAACTACATATCAGGGTATTAAGATTTATGTAAGCCCGTTTGCAGGTGTAAAAAATATATATGGCCCCATCCCCGCTTGCCAGAATGTTGTACCGAGCATTTATTCAGCAAACAATGCGCCAACTGGTGATACGCTCTTCTGGCATGTGAAAGGTGGCACCTATAAAAATGGCCCTAATGATAGTTCAATAAGTGTAAATTGGGGCAATTCTACATCCGGAACCATTGAAGCGGTGATGCATAACAAGTACGGATGTGGAAACGACACATTATCAAAAAGGATAATTATTAATCCAAAACCCAGCCTTCCAACTATTTCCGGATCCAAAAACCCCTGTGCAGGATTTACAACACTATATTCTGCAAATTCGCATTCTGGATTGACATTCTACTGGAAAGTATATGGCGGAACGATAACAAGCATGTCAAACCAGTCCAGATCCATTTCTGTAAAATGGTTAAAAGCAGACAATTATGCTTACATCACGATGTATGAACAGGATTCAAACGGATGCTACTCCGATACGGCTATAATGAATGTCATTGTATCCCAAGCCCTTGCAGATTCGATTTATGGAAGCGTGTCTGTTTGTCCGAATGCACAGGGTATTGATTATTGGGTAAATCCACAGCCCGGGGCAGAATACTACTGGACAATTATAGGAGGGATGCAAGTTGCAGGCGCAAATGGACCCCAGATCACAGTTAACTGGGGAAATAAAGGAGGGGGTTTGGTTATGCTTAATGAAATAACTTCTCAGGGTTGTATAGGTGATACCATTACCCTCAAGGTTTTAAAAGATTATTTTTTATATACATCTGCTATAAAGGGTGATAGTTCAACCTGCGAATATGAGATGAATGTTCCTTATTCTGTCACAAAAAACACAGGGTCAAACTATGCCTGGCAAATTTCAGGAGGGAGTATCAATTCAGGAAACGGGACGTCACGTATACTTGTAAATTGGGACAGCATTGGTCCGGGAGCTCTTTTGGTAACGGAAACAGCCTATGATTCGATAAACCATAAGCCCTGTAAAGGAATCCCGGTAAGCCTCAATATTTATAAACATGCTACTCCGGGAATTAGTCCTATTATTGGGCCTGCAATTTTATGTGAAAATGATTCAGGATTTTATTCGGTAAGTGGAGATTCAGGTAGTACATATATCTGGAAAATAAATGGCCAAAACATCCAAAATACGACAACCAGGTTAAAGGTTATTGATACCGGAATGAAAAAACAGGTTGATACCCTTCACATTAGCGTGATTGAAAAATCATTTTACGGTTGCGGAAGTAAAGAACAGGATACCAGCGTCATTGTATACAAGGTCCCTTCAAAAACGGCAATATCAGGCCCGGCATCGGTATGTTTACCTGACCTCAACAATATAGTATATAAGGTAAACGGTCTGTCAAATTCAACTTACAAATGGGCTGTAAATGGCGGTGTCATTATTTCAGGGAATACAACAAACCAGATTGCAGTAAACTGGAATCAGGCAGGATATGGAACAATAAGTGTCCAGGAAATAAATCAAATTGGCTGTTTGGGGCCATTACTGACCCTCACAGTGAAAGTTGATTCTTTTGAAATTAATATGCAGCTGGTGACCACCCGACAAAGTGATGACAAAATTATAGATCTCTACTGGCATCCTTTAAACACTTTATTCTTCAGTGGTTATTATAAAATATATAGACAAAGGGAGGGTGAATCGTATTTCAGCCTTATAGACAGCCTTTCAGAATCATATTATAGCTATGCGGATAAAAATGTAAATACGGCCCAATATGCATACAGGTATCAGATAAAAGCTGAAAACAGTTGTGGAGTGCCGACAGTTTCCAATATACACAGATCCATAAGGCTTGGAGCTGTTTTTGACAATGATTCAACGATTCACTTAAACTGGACGCCCTACCAAGGCTGGCCTGTGAGCGGTTATGATATAAATATGGGTTTGAATACGGATACCGCCCTGAGTTTTTATGGATTATCCCTTGATACATTATATACAGCGTATAAAACGCTCGAAGGATACCGGCAATGTCTCCGTATACTGGCAAAAGACTCCGGAATGAAAAATATCACTTCATTCTCAAACAAAGTATGCATTGAATACGAGCCTCTGGTATGGATTCCGGACATATTCACGCCAAATAATGGAGATAATCTGAATAATACTTTTCATATCTTTGTAGAAAATTACAGTTCCTTCAGCATAGACATATATAATCGGTGGGGAGAGCATATTTTTTCTTCAACAGACCCCTCCAAACAATGGAATGGAACGTATAAAGGCATAGATTGCATAGAAGGCGTTTATTTATATATGATAACTGTAAATGGGGCAAAAGAAAATATTTATCGTTCAGGTACGGTTGAATTGGAGCGATAATGAAACTTTTTAGTACAGTTTTTGCATTAAGTGTGCGTTTGGAAGACAAAGGATAATAAAGCAGAATAAATCTAAATATTAATTAATTTACTAATGATGAATATGTTACAAAAAATATCGGTCTTGTTTTTGACCGTATTATTTTGCGCTGCAAGTGTTTTTGCGAAGCCAGTAAACCAGAATACTGCAAAACAGGCTGCTCTTAACTTTTTGGAAAGTGAAATTTCATACGTGCCGGCCCAACCATTAACTTTGGTAAAATCCGCTACAGGAATTTATATTTTTAGCAATGACAATTGTTTTGTGATCATTTCGGCCGACGATGCCGGTGATCCGATTTTAGCCTATTCAACTGAATCTGGTTTCAAAACAGACAATGTTTCACCGGAAGTAAATTATATGCTTGCTAACTATAGTCACCAAATCAATTTTATCGTTAAAAATCAGGTGCCTGCAACATCGGCCATTTCGACCCGGTGGAACAACCTGATCAACAATACGTTACCTGAACACAAAAACGCAGTTTACATCACTCCGCTCCTCAAAACGAGCTGGGACCAGGCACCTTATTATAATGATTTATGTCCTTATGATAACTATTATGCCCAAAGGACAGTGACCGGTTGCGTTGCTACAGCTATGGCTCAACTTATGAAATACTGGAATTATCCAGCTCAAGGACAGGGTTATAATTCTTACGCCGATTACAACAATCTGGATAACGTGGATTACGGGACATTGTCGGTGACATTCAGCAACGATACGTACGACTGGACGTCAATGCCGACCAAATTAACTGCTTCAAATACCGCTGTTGCAACGCTTATGTATGATTGCGGTATTGCAGTAGATATGACTTATGGTGTGGCTACGACCGGCGGAAGCGGGGCTCAGGTTATTCCTTATGGTGGGGGTGGCAGAAGCGGTAGTGGACAGAAATGTGCTGAAACAGCATTGATCAACAATTTCGGCTATTATTCAAATACCATGAAAGGACTTTCTAGAAGCAGTTATCCCGTGGATACAGTTTGGATGAACCTGCTCGAAACAGAACTCTCACAAAGACATCCTGTTATATATTCGGGTTTTGACAGTGTGCAAGAAGGTCATTGTTTCGTTTTTGACGGTTATAATACTACCCACAACCTGTTCCATGTCAACTGGGGATGGAGTGGCATTTATAACGGTTATTTCAGTATAAACAACTTGAACCCCGGAGCCGGAAATATTGGCGCCGGTATCGGATCATTTAATTATGATCAACAGGCGATTCTGGGAATCCAGCCTCCGCCAACTACTACATCAGGTATTGAAACATCTTCAGGCAATTCAGGAAATATTAAAGTATATCCTAACCCTGCCACAGATCATATTTCAGTCGATCTTTCAGGAATAAGTGGAAAAACTCAGCAGATCAATATATTGGATATTCAGGGAAAACTTGTTTATTCCCTTAATCCGGCTTCTGATCTAAACAATGTTGTTATAAATACTTCAGGTATTTCAAATGGGGTTTATATTATGCAGGCCGTATCTGGCAATGGTCTTGAAACAGCAAGAGTTGTAATTGCCCGTTAATAATTCAGGCTAAGGACTTCTTAATAATCTCACAGGCAATCATTATTTCTTCGTTTGAAATTATGATAGGTGGAGCAACCCGGATGCATTTGTCATTGAACAAAAACCAATCCGTAATAAGTCCCTCATCTATGCATTTTTGAATGGTGCTTTTTACTTTGTCAAATCCTGACACTTCAATAGCAAGTAGAAGGCCTTTGCCATGTACAGCCTTTATATTCGGATCTTTCAGATTGTCACGAAAGAGTTTTTCCTTTTCGCTTACAGAGGCAACCCATTCTGAATGTAGTAATACTTCGAATGCTGCTTTACCGGCGGCACAAGAAACAGGATGACCGCCGAAAGTGGTTATGTGACCTAAAACCGGGTCATGGGTAAAGGCATTCATTAGTTTCTGATCTGCGATAAAAGCGCCGAGCGGCATGCCCCCTCCCAAAGCTTTCCCCAGCATAAGTATATCAGGTACAACATTCTCATGCTGGAAATAAAACAACGAACCTGTTCTTCCAAATGCGGTTTGAATTTCATCAAAAACAAGCAGGGCTCCCGTTTCGGTGCATTTTTTTCTCACTGCTGCCAAGAATCCGTTTTCAGGCAATACAGCCCCAGCTTCAGCCTGCAATGGCTCCATAAAAACCGCCGCCGTCCGCCTGGTAATCAGTTCCAGATCATCAAAATTATTAAACCTTATTTGCCTGTTACCGGGTATTAAAGGACGAAAACTGTTTTTAAACCACTCCCCTCCTGCGATACTTAATGCCCCCTGCGTACTGCCATGATAAGAATTTGAGAAACCTATAATTTCATGTCTCCCGGTTACACGTTTTGCCAGCTTCATAGCACCTTCAGTAGCCTCCGTCCCTGAATTGGTAAAATAGACACAATTAAGATTATCTGGCAATTGTGAGGTAAGCAATGCTGCAAAAGAAACCTGTGGGCTTTGAATAAATTCCCCGTAAACCATAACATGCAGATATTTGTCAACCTGGTCTTTAATAGCCTGAACGACTGCATGATGCCGATGACCAATACTGCTTACGCTTATCCCTGAAATAAGATCCAGGTATTTCTTATCATTTACATCATAGAGCCAGCAACCCTCGGCGTAGTCGATTTCCAATGCTAATGGAATAGGGCTGGTCTGGGCCAGCTGCGTAAGAAAAATCTGTCGCTGAGAAACCAATTTGATCAATATAAAAATTTAGCCGTAAAGATACGGCAATTTGGAAATGACATAAATTGAATTCTGCCACGGAATACGAAAGAATGGGATAATCTTGTCGGATTCTATCAATTACTCATCCGAATCCTTATACCCCTGTATGATTTTGAGAAGTTCTTTTTTGAACTCCCGCTCAGCCTTGGGTAAAAGAGCCACTTTCTTGATCGGGATCAGCTTTTTGAATTTCTGATAATATTTCTTCTGGATATCAAGGGATTGCTGTTGTAGATCTAGTAAGTTATCAAGCGCACGCTCCATTTGGGCATCAGTAAGTTTTTCATAATTCTCACTGATATTAAGACGTTCAATTTTGGCTTTCTTTTTGATTTCATTAAGTTTTGCCTGCATTTCATCAAAAACAGGCCAGAACCTATCCCCTTCTTCTCTTGAAAGATTTAAAACATTGGTATAAATATTTTTACGTATGGCCTGAACCTGCTGTTTGGGAGCGTTGTCCTGCGCAAAAACACTTAAGACGGGGGAAAAAATTAATAAAATAGATAGAACGCGAATTTTCCTCATAAATCATCAGTTATAGAAGAATCATCAGCATTGTCAATGATGTATTCTTCCAGAGCTTTTTTATCAGCCGATTTTTTAGAGTTTACTTTTACTTTTGTATTTGTAGATTTTGCTTTAGCTGTAATGGTTTCAATCATAATATCTGCATCAACATTATCCAGAACTGCTTCCCGGGTCACGGGTTCATTTAGTAATTTCTGAACTTCTGCAATGGGCATTGGCTTATCTGCGGTAATCCTGTGAAAAAAAATGAAACTGCCTGCAATAAGTGCAATAAAACAAAAAGAAGCCGCAATAGCCCATCTGGGTTGCAAAAGCCAGGACAAATCTATTACAAACCGTTTTGATTTTTTTTCCTGTATTTTGTTCATTATCGCCATTGGAAATGAATCAAAATACTGTTCCTCAACCTTAAAGGCATTTACTTTCTGTAATTTGCTCAGTTCCGGAGCAATTTGCTCAAGTTCCTTTAAAAACTCATCTTCATCTTTCATAGTCATATTCCACTCCTTACAATTATTAAATTAGACTAATATACTACAATAAAGTTTAATTTCCACCTGTTATATAATTTTCAATTTTTTTCGCCGCATGATGGTAAGATGCTTTCAAAGCCCCGACTGATGTCTGCAGCACCTTCGACATTTCTTCATATGGCATTTCATCGTAATATCTCATCTGAAAAACGAGTCTTTGTTTTTCAGGAAGCAATATAATAGCTTTTTGGAGTTTTACCTGTATATCATCTCCACTCATGCCCATGTCATGCTCTGCTTTTTCCGACAATTGCTGGTCAACATCTTCAATATTAACAAAAAATCTTTTCTTCTTTTTTGACAAAAAAGTCAGGGCCTCATTAGCGCTGATCCTGTATAACCAGGTGTACAACTGAGATTGAGCCTTGAAATTTTCGAGGTTTTCCCAGACTTTAACCCAAACATTCTGCACAAGATCATTAGTATCATCATGTTCAATTACAAGCCTCCTTACAACCCAATAAAGTTTTTTGTGGTACTTACGGACCAAAAGATTGAATGCATAATTCCGGCTCTCTTTGTCCCTAAACCTTTCTAATATTTCTTCATCGCTTAGCGACAAGTTATAATTGCGTTTTTATGATCATTGACGTTTTCGTGCAATGGCGCGATGTACAGCATTTACAACATCAATAGTATCAAGACCGTATTTTGTCATCAAATCATCTGGTTTACCACTTTCGCCAAAACTGTCTTTTACTGCCACCATTTCAAGAGGTAGCGGCATTTTGATACTCAATAATTGTGCGATACTATCTCCGAGTCCTCCATTCATCTGGTGTTCTTCTGCTGTTACTGCACATTTCGTTACACCTACGGAAGATAAGACTGCTTCTACATCAAGAGGTTTAATGGTATGTATATTTATTACTTCGGCACTTATACCTTTTTCTTCTAATTGTTTGGCTGCTTCAAGAGATTTCCATACAAGATGACCTGTACAGAATATGCTTACATCCGTCCCCTTATTCATTAAAACAGCTTTGCCTATTTCAAATTTCTGATCTACAGGTGTAAAGTTTGGAACTGCAGGGCGGCCAAATCTCAAATAAACAGGACCAAAGTGCTCACCAATGGCTATTGTGGCAGCTTTGGTCTGATTATAATCACAAGGGTTGATAACAACCATACCTGGGAGCATTTTCATCAAACCAATATCTTCAAGTATCTGATGTGTAGCCCCGTCCTCTCCCAGGGTAAGGCCGGCATGGGACGCACATATTTTTACATTTTTGCCTGAATAAGCAATAGATTGACGAATCTGATCATATACCCTGCCTGTAGAAAAATTTGCAAAGGTCCCCGTATAAGGAATTTTTCCTCCTATGGTGAGGCCTGCGGCAATACCCATCATATTAGCCTCTGCTATACCTACTTGTATAAACCTGTCAGGAAATTCTTTTTTAAATTTACCCATCTTAAGGGAATCTGTCAGGTCGGCACAGAGGCCGATAACATTATTATTTGCTGATCCGATTTCAAAAAGTCCATCACCGAAACCGTCACGGGTGGCTTTTGTGTTTTGTATGTCAAAATAGTTGTTCATCATATTTATTGGAGACTCATTGTGTTAAAAGAACCTGATTCAACTTTTATTTCCAACTGCTTGGTTTCAATAGTGTTATGCGAATATTTCGGACGATAAATCACTTTATACGATCCTGGCTGTAAGATAAACAGCTCCTTACGTTCAGATCCTGAACCAGTTACGTTTATTACCCATTCCTGTTTTTTATTTCGGATTACATATATGCTGCCCACAACATCTCTTTTATATTCAAGCTCAAGCTTACCCGGCTGTGGTATTTGGATATCAGTAGTATTGCTTTGTTCTACATTAACCTTGTTGATCCGGGTCCGGGGAAGTGTAAGAGCTTCAAGATCATAGGTGCCGACGATATACTTATGGCTGCTATTAAAATCCTGAATATAAATAACTTCTTTCTGGCCTGATTTTCTGACAAGACACTTTATTGTATATGAACTTTTATTATTTATGCTTAAGTTTAAATTGCCCTGCGGTGCATCCAGTTTAATTATATTATTCTTTGAAGACTGAAACTCAATGTCATTTTGATAAACGGGCGGCGTTGTCTGAACGACGAGATTATAATGCGTAAGAGGATCAACTTTTAATGTATCTGGCATACCAGATGCATTAAGTGTGTGGTAAATATTATAAACTACCGTTTTGCTTTTGGCATTATAAAACGTCATATCTACATTTGTTTCAGTGGGTTTCCCATTGATATCATTAAGATAGACCTGAACCGTAGTGTTATTTAAAGCCTGTGTCACTACAGCAGATAAGATATTTTTAAGATCATTTTCATTGGCAGCATTAAAATAAGTACCCACACACCCGAAATATTTTGAATAGTCAGTTGACATACCCAGACCAATAATAAACGGCCTTAAAATAACCCCTCTACCCTGTAATGATTGAGATACAGCACAAGGGTCTCCCTTGCATTCCTCAATGCCATCTGTAAGTAAGATAATAATATTTTTCCCTTGTGAATTGGGGAAATCATCTGCGCCCTGAGTGAGTGAATAAGCAATTGGGGTTGTGCCACTTGGTTCCAGCCTGGATACTTTTTCAATCATTTCATCTGCATTATGATCAAAAAAACTTACTTCCAGGTGACTATCTTTACAATCGTACTTATTTTTCGGAGATGTTCCAAAAACACGTAAAGCCATTTCCACGTTTGGTATATGTTGCAGACTATCAACCAATCGACTTAAAATACTTTTTGCTACAACAATTTTTTGACGCCCTCCTTTATTGATATCATCCCACATGCTTCCTGAGCAGTCGAGCATAAAAAGAAATCTCGTTTTTTTCTCCGTGGACTGTGCCTTTAGTCTATTGTTATTGCCCATCACAAAAATTATGATAAAGACAAACAAGAAAAAGCCGGCGGAGTGCCACGTTCTCTTCATAAAATTAATAATCGCCTAAAGTTTCCTTCAACTGAGAAAGTGCACTTTGCAATTGTGCATCATTTGGAGCTACGCCATGCCATTTATGATCATTTTCCATAAAATCAACTCCTTTGCCCATCACTGTTTTCATAATAATGGCCTGGCTGTTTTGGTTATGTGCCCCGTTTTTTGCAATCCTTAGCGTGTGCAACACTTGCTCCATATCATTTCCATCTGTATGCAAAACCGTCCAGCCAAAAGCTTCCAGTTTTGCCTGCAAATTATCAAGCGATAAAATATCACGAGTGCTGCCATCAATCTGCTGCTCATTATAATCGATGGTAATAATGAGATTATCCACTTTATTATAAGGTGCAAACATCAATGCCTCCCAATTCTGGCCTTCCTGCAATTCACCATCGCCATGCAATGAAATAACAAGACTATTATCATTGTTTAGCTTTTTGGCCAGGGCAGCGCCGATAGCCACACTCATCCCCTGCCCCAGTGACCCGGATGCAACACGCACTCCCGGTAATCCTTCATGTGTCGTAGGATGCCCTTGCAACCTGGTATTTATTTTCCTGAATGTTGCTAATTCTTCAACAGGAAAATATCCTGATCTTGCCAGAACGCTGTAAAAAACCGGAGATATATGCCCGTTAGATAAGAAAAAAATATCCTGGCCTTTACCGTCCATTTCAAACGGAACAGGTTGATGGTTAAGAATTTCAAAATAAAGGGCTGTAAAAAAATCAGCACAGCCTAATGAGCCACCGGGGTGTCCCGACTGGCAACTGTGGACCATTCTAACAATATCTCTGCGTACCTGGGAGGCAATTGCCTTAAGTTCTGATGTTTCTGCCACTTAGATAAAATTGATTAAATATGCATCAAAACTAAAACTTTTCTGCAAAGCATAAAAGTTTAGTTATGCACATGTGAACACATTATGAAACAGGTGTCAGGAGTCAGGAGTTAGTGGGCTTGCGCCAGCTACTGATTCCTGACTCCTGATTACTAAATCAAACTGTCATTATTTCTTTTTCTTTGTGCTTCAGCACTTCATCCAGTTTTGCGATATAGGTATCGGTCATTTCCTGGATTTTTGTCTCAGAACGCTTGCCATCATCTTCAGGCAGCCCGTTTTTGATCAAAGTCTTTACAGCGATATTTGTATCCTTACGAATAGATCTGATGGTGATTTTTCCATGCTCTGTGGTGTCTTTGGCTTGTTTTACCAATGCGATACGTCTTTCTTCAGTCAGTGGTGGCACCGTAATACGAATCACCGTTCCATCATTCTGTGGATTAAAACCGAGATTGGCATATGTAATCCCTTTTTCTATAGGTCCGAGCATGCTCTTTTCCCACGGCTGAATAACCAGCGTGCGGGCATCCGGTGTGTTAATGGTCCCGATCTGGCTCAATGGCGTACTGGTTCCATAATAATCTACAAAAACACTATCCAGCATTTGAGGCGAGGCTTTGCCTGCCCTTACTTTGGTAAGTTCATGTTCAAGGTGATGCAATGCTTTCTCCATATCTTCATGGGCAGTGTTCATTACAAGGGTCAATTCGTCAGCCATAATTGTTTGATTTATTTGAATGCAAAATTAAGGATTTCAGTCAACAGTCAAGAGTTATCAGTCAACAGTAATAAGATTTTTACGCTCTTGTTCATTTTATCATCCAAATTCATCTTATCAATCGTTCTTGATTATAGATAGCAAACTGTTCTTATATTTGCCACGATGGCATCTACTTCCCGTTTAAAAAGCATTTTCAAAACCAGGTTCGGATTAAATTCTTCTTTACTTTTTGCTTTGTTTTCACTTTGCTTCTGCTGGTTCTTTGGAATTCCAGGATTGATCTGTGGATATATCGCACTTAAAAATCTCATCCGACTCAGAAAAAGCAAAATCTCCAGTCAAAAAAAGACAGCATTCAAACTGAAATGGGGTTATTTGATAGGATGGGCAGGAATTATTTTTTCTTTTATATTTACAGTATTATATTTGATCGCATTAATATCGGGTGCTTATATCCGTTAAATACGTTTTATTTAATCTGACATTTATCTTTAATCAATGAAATTATGAAAGAATTCATGTTGTACATCCGGAACGAGAGCGACCATCTCAAGTCATTGTCAGAAGAACAGCACCAGGCCTTTCTAAAGGCATGTGAAACTTACATTAATAAACTGAAGAGCCAGGACAAACTCATTGCCGCGCAACCTTTAGTAAAAGAAGGTACTATTATTTCAAATTCAAGTGGCGAATGGAAAAACAGTGCGATAAATGAAACCGGCGAATTAAATGTAGGATATTATCATATCCGGGCCGACGATTTTGACGATGCAGTTCGCATTGCAAAAGAAAACCCTGAATTTGAATATACACCAAATGCCAGGGTAGAAGTAAGGCTGATAAAAACCAAGGAAACAACAACCGGGTTTGAGTATCCGAAGTAGAGACAAGGCAATGCATTGAGGTCAAACTTCCAAAAATAATCAAGCATAGAAAAAAATTAAAAATTTGCTAAGAATATTTCTAATATTATCCCCTATTATCCTTGTTCCACTTCTTGTTGCATTTATTTTTAGAAGTTTGAAAATCAATTGGAAAGGCCTTACATATATTTTAACTTTCTTAATCCTGTTTTTTTATCCCTTTGTATTTTTCAGGCTCGACAACTATCTGAACCCTCCGCCTCCAGAACAAATCTGTGGCAATGGTTATCTTGGTCATTTAATTGCAAATACTATTATCTTAATTCCCATCGCGATGGGATTACAATTCTGGTTCAATAAAAAGTTTCTCTCGGAAAAAGCGCTTCCTATCAAATGAATTTGAGCTACAAGCATTTTCGTCTTTCTTTTTGCTATCTTCAACGAGGCATTTTTACCTTTTCCTTCCAAATCTCATAAAAAAAAGTGACTTTTGTCATGGATTCGCTGTTTAAGGGACAGCATCTTTGCAATAGAATTTGTTGACCCCCAAAAAATGAATAGACTCGTAGGCGTAGAATTAAGCCATCAGAAAGCCCCCCTTGCCATACGCGAAAAGATTTCCCTGAAAAATGAGGACCTTACGGCAGTTTTGGCCCGTCTCCGAAAAAAAATGCCGGAGGTTTATATCATCTCTACCTGCAACCGGCTGGCTGTATATGCACTCACGGATAGCATCAATCCTATACTTGATTTTTATAGAGAATTCGGGCCACTGGACCCTTACTTATCAGTGTATGAACATGATTCACAGGCTGCCAGGCATCTCTTCTCGACCGCTTCCGGACTTGAATCCCAGGCATTGGGTGAGCATGAAATTCTGGGACAGATCAAAAAAGATTATGCCATAGCTCTGGAAGCAAAATCGATCGGCCCGGTTACGGACGAACTCATCCGTCGTGCAATATCGGTAGGCAAGAAAGTAAGGCAGGAAACAGCCATCGGTCAATACCCTGTTTCACTGGCATCTGTATCTTATGATGTATTGAAAAACATTCATCATGATTTTACAAATAAATCAGTTTTGGTAATAGGTACCGGCGAAATGGCCAACCTGATGTTGAAGATCATTTCAAAGAAGTCTTTTGCTAATTTATATATCGCCAGCAAAAGTTTTCATCGTGCCCAAAGCATGGAAAACCTGTATCATGGCAAAGCTATTTCATTTGAAAACATTACATCTATTCTTCCCGAAGTAGATATCATTATTGGTACCACACATACTGATACATATGTTTTGAAAACAGAAGACCTGAAAGATGTGGAGAAAAACTTTACGCTGATTGATATAGGCTTACCCAGGAATTTCGATCCTGAAATAAAAATCCTGAATAATGCCAAATTATTTGACCTGGATGACCTGAAAAGCATGACTGAAAAAGGAATTCAGCGCCGCACCGAAGAGATACCCAAAGCGATGGAGATCATTGCTGATGAAATTGACTCTTTTAATTCATGGCTCAATACCAGGCAGATAAGTCCTATCATTTCATCTTATTTTGAAAAACTGGACGCCATTAAAGATGAAGAACTCAAATGGGCAATGCCAAAATTGGGCACACTTGACGAAAACCAGCAAAAGATCATTGAGAACATGTTGAGCCGTCTTACCCGCAGGGTTTCAGGGAAACCGATCGAAAAACTGAGAAGTTTCAGCCAGGAGCCTGAATTGCAAAAAAGCCAGATCGATACTTTTAAAGAGATATTTGACCTCTGATAAATAGTTACTGTATGACACCCCCAAAAATAAACGTAGGCACCCGCGGAAGCCTGCTTGCTGTAACACAAACAAAACTTGTCATGAGCATGCTTCAGGATGCCAATCCCGGCCTGGAATATGACATAAAAACCATAAAAACCAGTGGTGACGAAGGCAAGGATATTCTGGGCGCCTTCGTAAAAGAAGTAGAAACAGAACTCAAAAAAGGCAATATAGACCTTGCCGTACATAGTTTAAAGGACATGCCTACCAGTTTGCCTGAAGGGGTACGGATCGCATCCATGCCAAAGCGTGGCGAGCACAGGGATTGCCTGGTTGCCAAAGATAACCTGAGTTTCCTGGAATTACCGCTTGGCGCCAAAGTAGGTACTTCTTCATTAAGAAGGGTTTACCAGTTAAAACTTCTAAGGCCTGACCTTGAAATCAGCCCAATGCATGGAAATATCATTACCCGCATGAAAAAAGTGGAAGACGGAATATTTGATGCCATCGTGTTGGCTGCGGCTGGCCTCCAACGCGTAGATATGTTCGACAGATGCTCTTATCTATTCTCAGAAGAAGAGATGATGCCTGCAGTTTCGCAAGGTATTCTTGCCCTAGAAGCCCGCGAAGATGATCAGAAAACGATTGATATGATTTCTAAAATATCGGACCCTTTGGCCGAACACGCCGCGATAGCGGAACGTGCTTTTTTATCTGCGCTTGGTGGCGGATGCAGAATGCCTATCGGTGCTTATGCCAGGGAATACGAAGGTGAATTGCTTCTGGATGGTATTATGTTTAACGAAGAAGGAAGCCGATTCGAAAAATCATTCATAAAAGGATCAATAGCTGATAGTCAGTTACTTGGGGAGCACCTGGCAAAAGAATTGCTGGACCATTTCGATAAAAAGTAAATTTTATGAAATCCTCGATAGAAGGTAAGAAGATACTACTAACCAGGCCACAAAATCTGAATAAGGAATGGGCGGAGCGATTTGAAGCGATCGGTGCGATCACTGTCATTTTCCCTTTGATTGAGATCACAGCCATTGAAGATCTGACAGAAATACATGATACTGCCGCAAGGATCAATCAATTCGACTGGATCATTTTTAACAGTATCAACTCAGCACGCTATTCCCTTGAAATCATTAATAAAGTATTGCTATCCAGCCATAAAATTCAGATTGCAGCCATAGGGTCAAAAACAGCAGCGTATCTTGAAAATCATGGACTGGAAGTAGATTTCATGCCCAGGGTATTTACTTCAGCTTATATGGGCGAAGAGCTTGGAGATGTAAAAAACAGAAAAATTCTCATCCCAAGGACCAATATTGCTGATGATGACCTGACAGAGCAGCTTAAAAAAAGAGGTGCAACTGTTACAGAACTCACCGTTTACAATACCGCAAAAGTGTCAGGGGTTCATGATGAATTGCAAAAAATTCTCGACAAAGGCATAGATGTTGTTACCTTTGCGAGTTCATCAGCGGCAGAATCTTTTTGCGATTTGAAAGTAGACAAGAAAAATGCAAAGGTCGCCGTTATAGGCCCTGTAACTGCTGAGAGATGTATTAAAATGGGATTGAAGCCTGACATCATTGCTGAAAGCTATACCACAGAGGGATTGACCCAGGCCATTTTAAATTATTTTGAAAATAAATAAATGAATAACATTTGCCTTTTACCTCCATTTTCAAATTGCCAAATTTTCAAATTTTCAAATAGTTCCAGAGTATGATAAACAGACCAAGAAGATTAAGAAATTCGGATTCACTGAGAAGTATTGTCAGGGAAACAATTCTGAATAAAGAAGATCTTGTATATCCTGTATTTGTAAAAGATGGCCAGGGCGTAAAAGAAGCTATTTCATCCATGCCCGGGCAATATCGCTTTTCAGTTGATACGCTGAAAACAGAGTGTGAAGAAGTGGTAAAACTGGGTATCAAATCTATCCTGATATTCGGGCTGGCAAGTCATAAAGACGATACCGGTACCGAAAGCCATAACCCGAACGGGGCGGTGCAGAATGCGATCAGGATGATCAAAAAGGATTTCCCGGATGTAGTTGTGATGACGGACGTTTGCGTTTGTGGTTATACCAATCATGGACATTGCGGCATTGTGCATGATGATTATGTACAAAACGACGAGACATTAAAAGTGCTGCAGAATATGGCGCTGAGCCATGCCGAAGCAGGCGCGGATATTGTGGCGCCAAGCGCCATGATGGATGGCCAGGTAGCAGCAATAAGAGAAATACTTGATAAGAATAGTTTTCAAAGGGTAAGCATTATGGCCTATTCAGCCAAATATTATTCCGCATGTTATGGCCCTTTCAGGGAAGCTGCTGATTCTGCTCCGCAATTTGGGAACCGGGCCACCTACCAGATGGATATTGGAAATACACGTGAAGCCATGAAAGAAATTGACATAGATATTGCAGAAGGCGCCGACATTGTGATGGTGAAACCTGCCATGCTATATATGGATATCATCGCCAAAGCCAAAGAACGCTCACTTGTGCCCATGGCTGCCTATAATGTAAGTGGTGAATATGCCATGATCAAAGCTGCCGCAGCTAATGGATGGATCGATGAAAAAAGAGTAATGATGGAGATGTTGCTCAGCCTGAAAAGAGCCGGTACGGATCTCATTATCACTTATTTCGCTAAGGATGCAGCTGCGGAAATTGAAAAATTAAAAGATTAAAAGACAAAAAGATTAAGTGAACCTCTAAAAACCAACTTATACCCTTCTCCCGGGAGAAGGAAAAAGGATGAGGCAAATAAAAAAGGTTTTTAGTGGTTCACTTAGAAATTGAAAATAAATTAAAAGATTAAAACTCAAGAATAAAATTCAATATGGAAAATAGAATTCTCGTTCATTACGCAATGTTTTCATTTCATGATAACTACTGGAAACAGAGTGTGGATGACCGCAAACATACCTTAAGAAGCTTTTTGAAACACGTGCAGGAAGCATCACAAAAAACATGGTTTTACCAGGTCTACCCGGCTCAGACAAAGTTTGATTTCCTGGTATGGAGTACCGTAGATGCTGAACAACCAGACGCCATCAGTGCTTTTATGGCTCATTTTGCTCAGGCTACCAATCCTTTTAGGGAATTCATTACACCAAAAGAAAATTTCTGGGGCGTGACCAAACCTTCTCAGTATTCCAAAGCCAAAAGATCTGCCCAGGAACTGGATCCATTTGAAGATGCAAGAAAACCATATTTCATTGTGTATCCGTTTACAAAAACAGCTCCATGGTATATGAAAAGCCGTGAAGAGCGCCAGGAAATGATGAATTCACATATCAAGATCGGCAAGTCATTCCCTGATATCACCCAGTTATTGTTGTATTCATTCGGACTTCAGGATCAGGAGTTTATCGTAAGTTATGAGACAGATTTATTGCCTCAGTTCTCCGACCTGGTCTATGAATTAAGGATGACGGAAGCGCGTATCTATACCTTGAGTGACACACCGATTATAACAGGTTTTCTACAAACGCCTGAAGGGCTGTTGAAACTGTTCTCAGGGAAATAACTGGAAGAAATGAAATTTGAAATTTGGCTTTATAAATCATGATTTCATAATTCTTTCAGAAAGTATAAAAAGACAAAACCGCAGAGAACACAAAGTCAGAATACTGAAAAGAAATTTTTCCAGATTTTAAACTTGGCGCTCTTTGCGATACCTTTGTACTCTTTGCGGTTTAATTACTTTGAACAAGAATCAATGAGTTACGAAAAATCTAAAGCCCTTTTTGAAAAAGCGTCCAATCACCTGGTAGGTGGTGTGAATAGTCCCGTAAGGGCATTTAAATCTGTTGGTGGCACTCCCTTATTTATTGATAAAGGAGAAGGCGCTTATATCACTGATGCCGATAACAACCGCTATATTGATTTTGTAGGTTCTTATGGTCCGCTCATCTTAGGGCACAACAATCCGATAGTTCATGAAGCCATTGTTAAAGCGCTTGAAAAAGGGACAACTTTCGGTGCATCAACTGAGAACGAAATTGTCCTGGCAGAGCTGGTTAAAGAAGCCTTTCCATCAATAGAAAAAGTACGTTTTGTAAACTCGGGGACAGAAGCTGTGATGAGTGCGGTTCGCCTCGCCAGGGCATTTACAAAAAGAAACAAGATCATAAAATTCGCTGGCTGTTATCATGGCCATTCTGATTTTCTTCTGGCGGCTGCCGGTTCCGGTTTGTTGACTTTAAGCTTACCTGGAAGTGCAGGTGTACCTGAAACTGTTGTAGCAGATACCATTATTGTTCCTTATAATGATATCAATGCTGTAGCACAGGCATTTGAAAAGTATAAAAACGAAATTGCCGCTGTTTTAATTGAACCGGTTCCTGGCAATATGGGACTCGTCTTGCCGGAAAATGATTTCCTTCAAAAGCTCAGAGAATTAACATCTGCCAATAACATTTTACTTATTTTTGATGAGGTCATGTCTGGTTTCAGGCAGTGTTTTGGCGGGGCTCAAACGTATTATAATATCAACCCTGATATCACTTGTCTTGGTAAAATTATCGGAGGTGGAATGCCCGTTGGCGCTTATGGTGCAAGGGCAGAAATCATGGATATGGTAGCGCCTTTAGGTCCTGTTTACCAGGCGGGTACATTATCCGGCAACCCAATTGCTATGGCTGCGGGAATTGCCACGCTTCGATTATTAAAAGATAAAAACATATACAAGCATATCAATAGCGTAACGGCGTTGCTTGCCGATGGAATCAGGAATATTGCGCAGGAGAATCATATAAAAATACAGGTAGCGGTTTTCGGATCCATGATCACGCCATTCTTTAATGATCATAAGGTAACGGACTATGAAACAGCAATTAAATCTGATACTGAAAAATTTGCAAGGTTCTTCTGGACATTGATCCATAATGGGATCTACCCTCCCCCATCCCAGTTTGAAACCTGGTTTGTATCAGCCCAACATACTGAAGCCGATGTACAGACTACTTTGAAAGCTTTTCAGTCAGCAGTTAACAGTTAGCAGTCAACAAGTACCAGGTAGCTGCTGTCAGTAATAAATCAATATAATTGCTATATACAAGGTCACTTTCAATTGATAATTGATCACTGCAAACTGAATATGTTAATTCTCAATTTCATCGTTCCTGCCTGCTGGATCATTTTCCTGCTCTATTGGATTGTAAGCGCTCAAAAAGCAAAAAGAACTGTTGAAACGAAAGGACTACTCAGGGGAAATTTTTACAGAATATTTATGGTTATAGGCTATACTTTATACCTGAACCCCAGGTTACCCAAACCGTTTGATTTTCTATCAGTTCACTTACTTTCTCAATCCACCGTATTAATAATCATATGCGACTGCATTGTAATATCCGGCCTGGCTGTCGCTATTATTGCCCGTAGAAAACTGGCTTCTAACTGGAGCGGAGCCATCACTTTCAAAGAGAATCATGAACTCATAACAGGTGGTATTTATCATTATGCAAGACATCCTATTTATACTGGTTTAATTTTGATGTTTACAGGAACAACTTTGTTTTACTGTTCCGGGGATACAATTGCAGCCTTTATCATCATGATTATAGCTATTATTTATAAGATAAACCTCGAAGAGAAAATGATGTTGGAACATTTCCCGGAATCTTATCCTCAATACAAAAAGAAAGTAAAGGCGGTTATTCCTTTTTTAATTTGATTATTAAATAAAAAGAGACAGGGGAATGCCCTGTCTCTACAATTTGTTTGTATAAATTTCGCCTTAGGCGGCAGCAGATCTTCTTCCCAGATACCAGGCCAGCCATAATCCGCAAAGCAGCCAGCTGAAGAACAGGTCTATAACATCTCCAATAACATAATTAGATGGATATCCCCACCAGTTCCAGGTCATGAGAGGCCCGGTTATGATGAGAAATATGCTAAAGGTCATAACAAGCATGAGCTTTGAACTGAACGTATTAAAAATACTGGCCCCACGATTCAGCACCATTACGACCAATAAAATACTAAGAAGATCAAACACCAAACCAAAAATCATTTGTGAGCTCATGCCATTGCTCATGGACGTATGGTAATTAATAACGGCCCAGGGTTTACCTGTCATTTTTTTCATAAAATCTTCATGTTCTTCCATCGAAGCCTCAGGTGGAGCCGAAGGGATATGATACATACCATCTTCATGAAGGTTTTGTGCCAGAACAGCCATAATGGCATCCTGGTCTTTGGTGTAGGTAAAAGCATTTTTGTGTATTGGCAAAAGCATCCACGATAATGCCTGGAAGGCAAAAATGATAATCATGCCCACCAATGAAGCAATCAAAGTTCTCATAGTGTTAATTTTTATTTGTTTGCCAAAACTATAAAAATCTATCAAACACAAAAAATATTTTATACCCCATTCTCCTTTCTACATCATGAGATTTGAACTGATACCCAATACTGTATTCAATATGTATCTGTATCATTTTATTCCGATAAACCACAAAAAATGTCCCGGGTCAGGCGTCTCGCAAAATCATGAAATAATATAGTATTGCAGTATAAAATGTGAAAACAGGAAATGAATCTTATTGTAATCTTTATTATTTAAAATTTTAAAACCTGTAAAACAATGAAAATCAAGCAATTTTTACCCATTTCATTACCGGGAATCTTATTAATTAGTTCCTCATTGTACGCCCAGACCTATACGGAATCCAGCGCTTTCGGGAAAACTTATACACCTCTTTCAAACCCAACACTGATTACCAACAGCTGGAAAGATTCTTTGTTTCTTCAAGGAAATATTCATGCTACATTTAACTGGTTTGGACAAAGCTGGCCCTTTGATGGTCAGGGAGATGACGGGATCCTTCTTTTTGGTGCAGGAACACTCGCCGGAGGAAGCCCAACGGATAGTACTGACTTTGATTTTGACGGCTTTTTTACTGCACTCCAATCGAAATCGAATTCTGAAATGAACTATGAAATAGATGGAACCACTCCAAACCGCATTATTAAGTTTGAATGGAAAAACACCGGTCTGGCCTATGGAGACACTTCGGATTATGTAAATTTCCAGATGTGGCTTTATGAAGATGCTACCTATGAAGTACATTTTGGAGCCAGCTCGGTAAAAGATCCCAATGTTGCATTTGGGAATGGTAAATCCGGACCTCCAATAGGCCTGTTTTTCGCAAGTACCAAAAACAAAGACAATAATAAGATATTGAAAGCATTTTATCTGACCGGTAACCCTTCCAGCCCTACGCTGAACCCATCTGCCGACTATGATGGCCTGAGTGGAATGCCGGCAAATGGTACGGTTTACACTTTTAATTATACTGCTAACTCAGGAATTAATATATTTTCTGATAACCATTCAGGTATTTCCATTTTCCCTGATCCGGCTAAAGGAAACATAACCATCAGTTATAAGCCTGCTACGGAGTGTATGCTTCAGATTGACATATTAGATTTGAATGGCAAATCGGTAAGCACTGTTTATAATGGATTGGTATCCAAAGACATTCAAAATTTCCAGGTTCAGACCGCTGATTATCCAAAAGGAATATATTTGGTGCGGGTTTTAAGCGGGATGACAGTAGAAACCAGGAAACTTATCATCCAATAAAAGAGAAAAAGATAAAAATCTATAATTTCATTTTTTCGATAACGAGATCATTTTGTCCTGACTTAATCAAAACAACGAATAAAAAAAGCAGTACTATTGCATATTATTTTCTAAGCCAGAATGACTAAATCAAGCCATCGCAAAATAAATGCGACAGAATTACTGTATTTATTCGTAATTGTTTTTCTCGGGATAAGCCTGAAATCCAGTGCCCAAACCGGCGAAATCAGGGGAACAATCTATGATAAAAGCTCCGGAGAGCCTTTGATTTATACTCATGTCAAGCTGTTAGGCAAAGGTATTGGTGGAAACAGTGACCAGAACGGTATATACACAATAAGTAAAATACCTGAAGGAAGCTATACTTTAATCTGCAATGCACTTGGTTTCGACACATTTAAAACAACTGTCAATGTAAAATCCAATAAATTATTAACGCTTAATATTTATCTCAACCAGGTAGAAATAGGTCTCAATGAGGTTAGAATCGAGCAAAATAAGAGTCAAAATGAGACCCGTGTTGGTTTGAGCAAAATAGATATTACCCCGCAGCAAATCAAAACCATGCCTTCTGTGGGTGGAGAAGCCGATCTGGCTCAATACTTACAAATACTTCCCGGTGTGGTTTCAACCGGCGATCAGGGAGGCCAGCTATATATAAGAGGCGGCTCACCCGTACAGAACCTGGTATTACTGGATGGTATGCCGATTTATAATGCTTTCCATTCTATTGGTTTATTTTCTGTTTTCGACCCTGATATCATCCGGAATGTTAATGTATATACAGGAGGATTTGACGCCTCATATGGTGGACGTATTTCTTCGGTAATGGATGTAAATACACGCGATGGCAACCAGAGCCGGTTGGCAGGAGATGTTAGCATTAGCCCTTTTGTGTCAAAACTGGAAATTGAAGGCCCTTTGCGTAAATTTACAGAAGACCAGGGTGGTTCATCATACCTGTTATCCGTAAGAGGCTCATACCTGGCTCAATCAGCTCCTGTATTTTACCCTTATGCCGGTTCCAATGGCTTGCCTTATGATTTCCTTGACTTCTATGGCAAACTCACCTTTAATGCCCCCGGGGGGAGTAAAGTTGATTTGTTTGGATTTAATTTTAATGACCAGGTCAATCTGCCAGGTTCTACAATTTACAGCTGGAACTCTTATGGCCTCGGCGGGAAATTTGTACTCCTCCCATCCTCATCATCAACAGTTATCGAAGGTCATTTTTCGTATTCTTATTATACCGATCATCAAACTGATCCATCAAATGCACCGCGGAACAGTGATATTGGCGGTTTTCAAACAGGGCTCGATTTTACTTATTACCCGGGCAAAGACCTTTTGAAATATGGATTTGAAATAAATGGTGGCCAGACGGATTTTAACTATGTCAATTCTGCCAATCAATTGCTTGATCAAAATAGTTATACCACTACATTTTCGGCATATGTACATTATAACAAAGTCATTGGCCGTCTTGTTATAGATCCCAGTGTACGTATGCAATTCTATGCCGACCTGAATGAATTTTCATTTGAACCCCGCATTGGATTAAAATATGTTTTGACAGATAAATTAAGATTAAAAGGAGGTGCCGGTATGTATTCTCAAAATCTTTTTGCTGCAACAAGCGATCAGGATGTCGTAAACCTGTTTTACGGATACCTAACGGCTCCGGCGGATCTCCAGGACATTAATGGTAACGTTGTAGCTTCAAAAATTGAAAAATCATGGGATGTTATAGGAGGCATTGAGGCTGATATTGCTAAGAATACGACCCTTTCCATTGAACCATATTATAAGGATTTCCCGCAGCTTGTTACCATCAATGAATACAAACAGTTCAATACAGATCCTGATTATTTAACCGAATCCGGAAAGAGCTATGGCGTTGATTTCCTGCTTACTTATGACAAAAACCCGTACTATATATGGGTCACATACTCATATTCAAAAGTCACTTATAATGATGGCGTTGAAACTTTTCCGCCTTTTTGGGACCGCCGTAATTCTATAAATATATTAGCTGCCTATAAAATAGGTAAAAAGCAAACCTGGGAAGTATCAGCCAGGTGGACTTATGGCTCAGGATTTCCTTTTACCCAGACACAGGGATTGTATGAAAACCAGACTTTTCAGGGGCAGGGTGTCAATACAAATTATATCAACTCAAATGGTACACTTGGCGTCCAGTATGCAGCCCTGGACGGTGGCAGGTTGTCTGATTACAGCCGTCTTGATGTATCTGTAACCAAAACATATACTTTTACAAGGCATCGTATTTTTAAAGTGATCGCAACGGCCACCAATGCGTATGACAGAGCAAACGTGTTTTATTTCGACAGGATAAACTATGTAAGGGTAAACCAATTGCCCATTATGCCAAGCTTATCGCTTAACTACGCTTTTTAAAGCAGGCATTTTTTGCTTGCTTAAAAGAAAAATATAGCGGCATTAAACTTGCTATAAGGTTTGAGGTTTAATATCTTTGACCCGGGTTTCAATCCTTAAATTACATCATAATGAAACAATTTATTTACGGTATCACATTATTGATGGCAACAGCAACGCTCCAATCCTGCAGTACAGACCATTATAAACCCATGCAGCACAAATGGCGCATGATTACCGATGAAGCCACCCTTGAATTGAATGCGGATTCCACATTTATTTTTGCGCAGCGAAACTCCCTGAATACAGGATCATGGAAACTTGATGATCATGGCAAAACAATCATATTTAAGCAAAAAGGCAAGGCTGAAAAAAGAATGTCAATACAAAAAATATCCAGTGAATCATTAATTCTGTCTGACAATGGAGATGAGCAGGACTATGTAAAGGCGGATTAGAATATTTTCCAATCTCTACTTCGGAGTTGTCCTAATAAGTAAAAAGGCTATTAATCCATAAACGAGGGTTGGCAGAAAAACAGCCATTTGGGGTGGGAAATCAGAATTAGTGGCAAATGTGGTTGAAAATCTGACAAACATAACCTGGGATAAAGCGATAAGAATGCCAAGGAGCAGGTGCATCCCCAAACCGCCTCTTACTTTTCTAGTAGCCAGTGAAACGGCTATAAGTACCAGAACAATAATGTCTAATGGCATAGAGAATCGTTTGTATTTTTCTACCAGGTAAAAACTTACATTCTCCTCCCCTCTTTCTTTTTCATTGTCAATAAAGGCATTCAGCTCAGGTGTTGTCATGCTTGGCATGCTCTTTAATTTATGGCTGAAATCTTCCATGGTTATGGGGATCTTCACCACTGTGGAATCTCCAAAAGCCAGGCTTTCATGCATGCCGTTTATGGTGCGTGAATAATACCTCATTACGTGCCAGCTGTTTTCTTTCTTATTATAAATTGCCTCATCGCCCCAAAGCTTATAAACAAGATTCCCGCCATTAAACCTTTCCAGGGCAAAATGATAGGCTTTACTGCTCCAGTAGTCTACTGATTCGGCATAGAAAAAGCTGTTTTTATCCAGCTGCCTGTGGATATTATGCTCTGTATTATTGTATTTCGTGTCGATATACCCGGTTTCAAAACTCACTTGTTTTGCATAAGACCGGGGGATGATATAATTCTTCATACCAACATCAATCAGAGCAAGAAGAATGGCCACCATAACATAAGGCCTCAAAATACGATAATAGCTTATGCCACTGGATAATATCGATAATATTTCAGTATTATTTGCAAGTCTAGATGTAAAATACAGGGCCGAAAGGAATATGATGATCGGGCTTAAAAGATTAATGATATTCGGAACAAAATTGATGTAGTAATCAAACACAATAACATGCATAGGAATATGCTTGTTAAGAAAATCGCCCATTTTCTCTGAAATATCAAAAATGATAGAAATAACAGTAGTTATCACCATCATATACACGACGGTAACTATAAATTTTTTGGCGATATATAAATCAAGGATTTTAAACATGTCCTTTTATTTCCCAGATTATAATCTTGTTGTTAATTTAGCAATCATCATAGGTTTCCAGGTATGAAAATCTCCTGCAATAATATGTTCCCTCGCCTGTTTCACCAGCCATAGGTAGAGGCTAAGATTGGCCAGTGAGGCTATCTGCGAACCCAATCTTTCCCCGCTCATAATCAGGTGGCGAAGATAAGCTTTAGAGTAATCCATGTCAACAAAACTATGGGGTTCAGGATTCAAAGGAGAAAAATCATCTTTCCATTTGGCATTTTTAATATTGACTATTCCCTCAGTTGTAAAAATCATGCCATTGCGGCCGTTCCGGGTGGGCATCACACAATCAAACATATCTATGCCAAGGCTTATGCACTCCAGGATATTTTCAGGTTTTCCTACCCCCATGAGATACCTTGGCTTCTCTTTGGGCAGGATATTACAGACCAGTTCGGTGGTCTCATACATATTCTCAGTTGGTTCTCCAACAGACAATCCGCCGATAGCATTTCCTTCACAATTCATCGAAGAAATAAACTCAGCGGATCTTACCCTCAAATCTTTAAAAACGCTACCCTGGACAATCGGGAACATCGTTTGTCCAAAACCATATTTCGGCTCGGTTTCATTCAAACGGTTGATGCATCTTTGCAACCAGCGATGTGTCATTTCAACCGAAAGGTCAGCATATTTATATTCACTTGGATATGAGACACATTCATCAAAAGCCATAATAATATCTGCGCCAAGGGATCTTTGTATATCCATCACATACTCAGGCGAGAAGAATAGTTTTGTTCCATCAATATGTGAACTGAAATGGACACCTTCTTCTTTTATTTTCCTGATACCGGCCAGGGAATAAACCTGGTATCCGCCACTATCAGTGAGCATTGGCCGGTCCCAATTGATAAACTTATGGAGCCCACCGGCTTTTTCGATGACATCAAGACCTGGTCTGACATAAAGATGGTATGTATTCCCCAGGATAATAGGGGCATCGAGGTCCTGTTTTAATTCTCGTAAATGAATCGCCTTCACTGTGCCAACAGTACCAACCGGCATAAACGCAGGAGTTTGAATTTGCCCCCGATCTGTAGTTATAGTACCGGCACGTGCAGAGGTATTAGCGCAACTGGCCTGGATTTGAAATTTCATAAAAGGGCAAAGGTAATGAACGCGGGGCAGTCTCTCAAAAATCAATTTGTGCCCACCAGAGCATCGTACAGTTTTTCAATCTGTAGCGGTTTCCATAGAAATCCATTAAAATATTGCACATATTCCTCATGGGATGAGGCTGTAATATCTGCTGTTAAGGCAAAAATCGGTGTTTTTTTATTTAGATTATCAATTTCCCTGATCATCTGGGCCGCATCGAAACCGTTCATTTCCGGCATGTGGATATCCATCAAAATAAAATCAAATATCTTTGAATTAGCCATTTCTACCGCCATATTTCCATTCAAAGCGTGCTCAGAAACGATCCCCCATTTTTTTAATAATTTACGAATTACATAAGCATTAATTTCATTGTCCTCGGCTACGAGCGCCATTTTACCCTTTAGTGCACTTGTTAAATCCGTATTTGAATTCCCGATAGATAATGCCTTTAACAATTGCAATTCGAATGAAAAAGTGGATCCTTTACCTAATTCACTCGATACTTTTATTTCACTGCCATGCAACTCGATTAATTTTTTCACTATGGCGAGCCCGAGTCCGGCTCCCCCATGCTTCCGGGTCGTCACTGGCTTAGTCAGTGAAAAAGAATTGAATATTTCTTCCAAGTTATTAGCTGATATGCCTTCTCCGGTATCGGTAACTTTGAAAACGAGATTATCAGATTTCTGGTTAGATCCTGATTTTTCCACGACAATATCAATATTCCCCTTATCTGTAAATTTTATGGAATTACTAATCAGATTACCTAGAATCTGCGTGAGTTTGGTTTCGTCAACATAATATGATTCAGCAATATCCACGTCCATTTTTAAGGACAGCCTTAACCCCTTTTCCTTGGCAAGGCTGTCATAAGTGCGGCAAATATTTTCTATAAGAACTTTGAACTGCGTTTGGTGTGTTTCCAGTTTAGACTTACCACTATCCAGTTTTGTAAAATCCAAAATATCATTAATGATTCTCAGAAGGTTTCCAGAAGCAAATTTTAATGAATCAAGCAATTGCTTTTCTTCAGGGTCGGTTTTTTCTTCCAATAAAGAAGTTATGGTTATAACAGCATTTAAGGGTGTTCTTATTTCATGGCTCATAGTTGAGAGAAATTCCTGCCGCACTCTTGCAGATTCTTCGGCCCGGTTCTTTTTTTCAATGATATCAGCCTTTTCCTTTTGCATTTCCGCCTCTTTTTCAAGCGTTTTCATCCGGGTTATCAATTCATAATTTTCAATAACCTTTAACGTTTGGGTATTAATAACCGCTTCTTTTTCTTTAAAATGCCGTTCCAGGTATTCCAACGCTCCTGCCGGATTATTTTCTATCTTACAGATTTGATATAGAAGATAATCGCATTTAAATTTGACGATCACAATATTATGCATGTGGCCGAATTCAATGGCACGGAGAATAACTTCCCTGGCTTTATCAAGATTCTTCATCTCGATATAAAGAGCACCTAATTTTCGCAAAGCCATTCCAAGACCGAGTTTCTCACCCATAGATTCGTGAATGGCCAAAGATTCCTTATAATCACTTTCTGCTTTAGCATAAAGTTTCTTTGCGGCATAAACCTTACCCCTACCATAAATGGCAAAAGCAAGTCCACGCGTATCACCCGTCCTTGTTTTAATCTCAATGGATCTGTCAATAAGTTCTGAAGCCTCATCAATTTTATTCTGCTTCAGGTACAAGCCTGACAGATTGTTATAGACATTTGATTCCAGGTTTTGATCTCCTGTCTTTTTACCTGCCTCAATTGCGTTCTGGTAAGACTGAATAGCATTGTTTACATCTCCGAAATATTCATAGATAGTTCCGAGTGATTTTTCAGCCCTGGATTCGTTATGGTAATCACTATATTTTTTATAAATACTAAGGCAATCAATGAGATACGCGAGTCCCAAATGAAAATTGTCAGTTTTATAATAGATGCCTGCAATGTTATATTTGGCATCTGCAATCCCCTTCTCATCATTTAATTCCTCAAAAATCCGAATGGCTTCTTTTGAAGTCTGGGTAGATCGGTCATATTCACCCAGGATCATAAAAAACAAGGAAAGCTGATTCAGACTTCGCCCAATCAAAGATTTATCATCAATATCCCGGCTGAATTTTAGTGCTTCTTCAGCAAGTTCTACACTGCGGGTTAAATTATTAACCCGGCTCGTGTATGCCTGATTAAGCAATTCATTTATGCGCTCTGATTCGCCGAAAGCACTATTAGCCATGGGTTTCTTTTGTTCTTTGGGATTTGAACTAAAGAACAAATATAATAATTATTGATCAGAATCACAATACCATTCAAAGGAACAGGGTTAATCCTGATTAAAAACGAATCTAGTATTTTACCAGATCGCGCCGGGCTCTGAACGCAATACCTCTGTCATTTCATTGAGTAAAGGACTAAGGTATTCTGTATGATATCCTTTTCTTCCACCATAAGCTAGTGACTTGTCATTTACCTGTGCGAGAATTATTCCATTTGCACTGCAAATCGAACTCACTGTCTCTTCCCATTTCGATTGCAGAACTGTTTCACCGGCAAAAACGCCCTCCCGGGCCAGGGTATCTTCAAAAGGCCCCGGTTCAAATATGCTGTAGGCGGTTGCAAAGAGTTCATTGAAAGAAGGCTGTATCCTTGCTTTGCTTTCTTCACTACCGTTCATCAATTGTTTAATCCAGGTATTTGCATGAAATACATGATATTTGATTTCTCCTTTATATTTTTTTGCAAGATTGGCCAGCGGTTCAAAAGTTGAATTACTCAACATTTCAAAACGAAGATACTCTGCATGATCAAATAGAAAATGCCTGACAAGGCTAAAATCATATTCACCAATGGGCAATTCAACCAAGTGGCAGCACTTAAATTTTTTTTCTTCCCGTTGGAATGCAATGATATCAGGATCAGCCTCACCCATTTCATGTAGCAACTGATAAAAATTATAAGCATGTCCCACTTTGTCCTGTGCCATGCTTCCAAAAGCTATATCTTCTTCAAGAACAGGCCCTATACCCGTCCATTCTGAATTGCGATGCCCCATAATCAGTTCATCATCAGCCATTTTGTAAAGCAGCTCTTTTACAGCATTATAATATTCCGGATTACTCATGTCCTTCGTTTCCTTTTAGTTGATCGATCTTGTCCCTTGTTTTATAAAATGATGCGTCACGGTATGTTTTCTCGGCTGTGGTATCAAATATATCTGAGTCCGTGTAGTCAAGCGCTGTTACATCCTCAGATTTTACCACCCAGATATTGGAGGTTGCCCCCCTTCTGGCGAAAGATTCTTTTGCAAAAATGATGGCCATTTCTGCGTTTGGAGCATGTACTATACCTACATGCGTGTGTTGTGTTCCTGTCTTTTTCTGATGAAAAACCTCGTACGTGATCCATCCTTCCTGGTGATCAACAATAACAGTTTCATCCTGCCCTGGCAGTTCGGAAATACGGCTGATACGAGGGTCTAAGCTTATTATTTTCATTGTCTATGCGTATGGTAATGTATATTTTTCTTTTGGATTTATAAGAGCCTGTCTTACCCACCGGCCTTTTTCTTCGGCCCATTTGCGAACAGCAAGTCTTTCTTTATTACATGGGCCGTCCCCATTGATGACTTTAAAGAAAGTATCCCAGTTTGGTTCGGTGAATTCCCATTGTTTTGTTTCCGCGTTTTTCTTGAGGTTAGGGTCAGGCAGGGTCATACCCAGTTCCCATATCTTAGGTACATAAGTATTGAGAAATTGCTGGCGCATATCATCATTTGAAGCCAATTTTACTTTCCAGCGCATCAATCTTTCAGAGTGTACCGACATTTTATCCGAAGGGCCAAAAAAGTGCATGATAGGTTCCCACCACCTGTTCAGGGATTCCTGGGCCATTTGCCTTTGCATAGGACTGCCTGCGGCAAGCGCTACGAAAGCGTCATGTCCTTGTTTAAGATGGAATGCTTCCTCATAACATATACGTTCCAAAGCCCTGCAATAGGGCCCATAAGAACCTTTGGAATTAATAACCTGGTTCACGATAGCCGCTGCATCAATCAAAAAACCAATAACGGTAACATCCGCCCAGGTAATAGCTGGATAATTAAACACATTGGAGTATTTTGATTTCCCGCTGAGCAGATCGTTGAACATCTGCTCTCTTGTTTTGCCTAACGTTTCAGCAGCGCTATACAGCATCTGGCCATGACCGATCTCATCCTGCACCTTAGCCATTAAAGCCATTTTTCGCTTGAAACCGGGTGCCCTTGTAATAAAAGTCCCTTCCGGCAAAGCGCCAATAATTTCAGAATGCGCATGCTGTTCAATCATCCTTATCAGTTGCTTGCGGTAATCCGCCGGCATCCAGTCTCGTGGTTCTATTTTTTCGCCGCGGTCAATTTTAGCCTCGAATTCAGCGAGTAAAACAGGATCGTCCTGCGCCTGCGGTTGGTTTTTTTCCGGTTCACCGGTGTATCCTCCTCCGTACATAGTATTTCAGTTTATCAGTTATTCAGTCATCAGTAAAGAGTGAGAAGTAAGAAGTGAGAGGTAAAAAGTAATTATCACATCATCAGATTCTTTCATTCCCAAATTCTCAAATTTTCAAATTCTCAAATAGTTTTTAATCCATTTATCAACATATCAGCCACGTTGTTACCTATTACTTCACTGTTCAGGTTCGTACCCGGTTGGTACCATTCATAAGTCCAGTTCATCGCTGAAAATATGGTGAGTACCATAAACTTTTCATTCACTTTACGGAATACGCATTCAGCCATTCCCTCTCTCACAATACTACGGAACAATTCTTCATATTCACTTCGTAAAGTTCTGAATTTTTTAAGTGATTCCGTACCTAAATGCCTCCAGTCATGAAAAAAAACAGCCGAAGCATCCAGATTGTTTGTTATGACCTGGATATGTGCCACAATCGCCCTTCTCAATTTTTCTTCTGGTGACATTAAAGAATCACATATAGGGTTTGCAGCTGAGAAAAAATCATTGGCAAGACCAAAACATATCTGTTGTAAGATATCTTCTTTGGCCTTGATATGGCTGTACAGGCTGGCTGGTTCTATACCGATCTCACCCGCAAGGTTGCGCATAGACGTGGCAGTGTACCCGTTTTTGCGGAATAACTGCTGGGCTACCTGTTTGATATGATCCTTACGGTTTATATAAGTCGTTTCCATCTAAAACCTAACGTTCGTTAGCAAAGATAATAACTAAACCGGATATCGCAAGAAAAAGTTTAAAAATTTAATTTATGATCAATTTTAGCCTGTATTCGAAGAAATTATCCGGATTCGTGAAAAAAAATGAAAGATAATTAAACAAGAACGCTTTTTCATTGTCTATATGATTGCTGTTAAATGCAACCTAAAAATCAAACACTTTGAAAACCAAAATATTTATAAAAAAATTGCCATTGGCGCTGGCATTCCTGCTCATAACTTTTTCAAACTTTAATTTGGTTAAGGCAGAAGCTACATATGCAGGGTTAAGAAAAAACGCAGGCTATAACGCAGTTGGTAATCAAAAAGCACGGCATCAGGAAGCCTTTGAATATGAAGGAATAGCATCTGAAACCGCAAATGGATTAAGCGATCCTAATTCCGACTTGTCTATTACAATGGCGACGCTTATAATGGCAATAGGTACGATAGCTGTAGCATTGTATCGTTTCAATTCGAAGGAGCATGAAATGTCATAAGGCTCAGTCCAATGCTCCACAATAAACTCATCTATCCATCTGTCAAAAAAGAATTATCTCATTATCTCATTACCTCATTGTTTTGGCACCCTCTTCAACGTCTCAATCAAAAATCCCCAGAACTTTTGCACAGAACTTATCTGCACCCTTTCATCAGGTGAGTGGGCGCCAAGGATATTAGGGCCGAAAGAGATCATTTGCATATTGGGATAATTGGTGCCAATGATACCACATTCAAGTCCGGCATGGCAGGCATCAACGAGTGGTTCTGTTTTGAACATCTCACGATATAAGCCGCTCATGAGTTTTACAATAGGCGTTTCAGGTTTGGGTGTCCAGCCTGAATAAGAACCGTTGAAATCAACTTTGGCACCGGTTAGTTCAAATGTGCAGCGGATTTCTCTGGCAAGGTCCATTTTTTCGGAATCTACGGAGCTTCTTGTAAGGTTTTGAATGGTATATAGTGAGTCCTTCACCAATACACGTGCCACATTGTTAGAGGTTTGTACAAGATCTTTGATATCCGGGCTCATCCGGAAGATACCGTTCGGTGCAGCATAAATAGCTCTCAAAAGGGTATCCTGAAACTCCTTTGATAATACTTTTCCACTTATTTCTTTTGGCTCAAGTATCACTTGCAATCCGGGATCGGTAGTTGCATATTCCTGCTTTAAAACCGCTCCTTCTGATTCAACAAATTTTTTAAAAGCTGCTTCATTCTCTTTGGGTACAACCAGTTCTGATTTTGATTCCCGTGGGATTGCATTGCGCAATCCACCACCATCAATAGAACTCACTCTAATCCCAAAACTTTCAGAAGCCTGCTGCAATATCCTGTTGATAAGTTTATTGGCATTCCCTTTACCCAAATGTATTTCCATACCAGAGTGTCCGCCAGCTAAGCCTTTAAGGGTAAGCAGATAGCCTACAGTGTTCGCTGGAATAGATTCTTCATAATAATTTCCGTTTGCCGTTACATCTACCCCACCGGCACAGCCTATCGTCAACTCATGATCATCTTCTGTATCTAAATTCAATAATATTCCCGCTTTCAACAACCCGCCTTTCAATCCGGATGCTCCCGTCATACCAGTTTCTTCATCTATAGTAAACAGCGCCTCTAAAGCGGGATGGACAATATCTTTTGAAGCCAGGATAGACATAATGGTTGAAACGCCAATACCGTTATCAGCGCCTAGGGTTGTCCCTTTGGCTCTGACCCAGTCGCCATCCACATACATCTGGATTCCTTCTGTACTGAAATCAAAATTGGTATCGTTGTTTTTCTGATGCACCATATCCAGGTGGCTTTGCAGGCAAACCGTTTCGCGGTTTTCCATGCCAGTGCTGGCTGGTTTTTTAATGATGACATTCCCCGTTTCGTCTACCGATGTTGGCAATCCAAGTGATTCACCATATTTTTTGATAAATTCAATGACACGGCCTTCTTTTTTTGATGGCCTCGGCACAGCGTTCAGGTCAGCAAAATTATTCCACAATGCTTTGGGTTCCAGGTTTCTGATTTCGTTGCTCATAAAATGATTTTAAGAGGGCAAGTTAGGGAAAATTGAAAACCTGAAATTGGAAATTTGAAATTTGGTGAGAAACGAAAGTGTTCTCCTGGACATTTCACGCAAAGATTGCAAAGGAGACGAAATTTATACCCTTTTCCTGAGGAAACTGAATACAAAATAGCCAATGATGCTTGCCACAATGGCAATAAAGAAATTATAGATTGAGAAAATATCCATTAATGCAGGCCAGAATTTTCTACCGCCATCAATTTTAGACTGGGTAAATTCTCCCATCAACAGGTTTGAATAAAAAAGGAATACGATAAAACTCATTTCAATAAATGCCTGCAAAATTGCGGCGTTCTTTCTTTTAGTCACCATACTTTTCAATCAATTAAGTAAATACCCGAATCTGAAAATTTAATGGCCATTTAGGTCTACCATCCGCCGCTGGCACCGCCGCCACCGCCGCTTCCGCCGCCAAAACCGCCGAAGCCGCCGCCGCCACCAAAACCTTCATTGTTTCCACCGCCTCCGCCACCGAAGCCTCCGCCAAGGAGTGATCCTAAAAGGAATGGTGCAATAAAGCCACTGCCTCTCCGGCTGATCATGCCTCCGCCTTTTCCACCGCCGGAACCTCTTATGATACTCAATATGAGGATGACAACAAAAAATATGGCAAAAAACCAGCCACCTACCGAATGACCTTTTTTATTATCGGTACGTTTGATATTATACTCGCCGGCCGCCGCCTTTCCTAATGATGTTACGGCCAGATCCAGGCCCTGATAATAATTACCTGCCTTGAAATTCGGCGTTATATCATTGGCAATAATGCTGTTGGCCGTCACATCAGGAATAGCGCCTTCAAGGCCATATCCGGTTTCAATTCTTACTTTGTGATCCTGAACAGCGACAAGAATTAATATTCCATTGTTCTTCTTCTTAGAACCAATACCCCATTCTCTCAATAATTTATTGGCATAGTCAGCAACATCATATCCATTAAGTGTCGGAATAGTGACAATAGCTATCTGGTTGGAAGTGCTGTCATCGAGTGCAACCAATCTGCTTTCCAAAGCATGAGCCTGCTCATTACTTAATACATGAGCATTATCAGTGACCAGTGTTGCATTAGCTGGCCTTGGCAGTATCTGTGCCTGAGTAAACCAAGCCATTAACAATAAAGCTATTGATAAAATATATCGTTTCATTTTGTTTATTTAAAAGATAAGAATCGGGTTGAGTTTATAACCACTATCGCTTGCCGAAAACCAACTCATCAGGCTTATCATTTTTTTCTAAAGAACCGTCCGGGAAAAACCCGGCTAATTTTAAGCCGATGTCATGGATAGCTGAAATGATGCCTTCAGCAAATTTTTCTTTCTTAAAATGGCCCTGCATTTTATGAAGCATTTCATCCCAGAACCCGGGTTCAACTTTTGAATACATCCCTGAATCAGCATATATGGCCATTCGTTTGTGGCTTAATGCAATATAGATCAATACGCCATTCCGGTCGGCGGTTTCATCCATCTTCAAATTATGAAAAACCTCTGCAGCCCTTACGACTGCATTCCCGTGTTTGCAATAGTGTTCCACAAAAATCCGCACCTCTCCGGTTGTGCTTTTTTCAGCCTCCTGTATGGCAGTTCGTATCTTCTCCTTTTCAGAATCTGAAAAGTAATTGATGGCTTTTTTAAGAAATATTGAAAACATATTATTTAAAGTTTATATCAGGAGGTGAATCCGTTCCAGCTTTAGCCTGAAAATAATCCCTGGTTTTAAAGCCAAACATGCCCGCAAAAATATTTCCCGGGAAAGTTCTGACCGACAGGTTGTAGCTGTTCACAGTGTTGTTAAAATCCTGCCGGGCAATGTTGATCCTGTTTTCTGTTCCTTCAATCTGAACCTGGAAATCCTGGAATGCCTGGGTTGTCTTTAAATTCGGATATGCTTCTGCTACAGCCATTAATTTGCTGAAAGAGCCCTGAAATTGTGACTGAGCCTGCTCGTATGCTTTAAGTGTTGCGGGATCATTGATATTCACGCTGATACTTGTCGCTTTTGATCTTGCTGCGATGACATCGGTCAAAGTTGATTTTTCAAAGTTTGCCGATCCCTGAACTACTTTGATCACACTGTTGTAAAGATCCGTACGACGCTGATAATTGGTTTCCACATTACTCCAGGCGTTCTGTACATTCTGGTCATTTCTTACCAAACCATTATAGGAATTGTAAGTACATCCTCCCAAAATAACAATTAGGGCGAGGATTGCAATAATAACGATGTTTCTTGTTTTCAAAGCTTTATAAATTTAAAGTTATGGTGCTAAATTATATATTTCTCAACGAAAGTACGTTTTCTTTTTTAACACAATGTATGCCAGATCCTGTTAGAGCAGTGGTGCCAGATACTTGTCCGTAAAAAAAGCAACTCCCTTTGTATTGAGGTGATCATGGTTGTAAAACAGCGTATAATCCTGAATTACATTAGAATAATCGTAATAATCCGTTCCATATTTTGTTTTAAAACCAGAAAGAAGTTTCAAAACTTTGTCTTTCCCGCGGTTGTCATCCAGCAAAGTTGGCGGGAAAATAAATGTCAGTTTGGCATGATGTGCCCGAGCCAATTGGATGACTTCTTCCATCAGGAATGCATAATGATTGAAAACATTTACGTCATAAGGCTCAATATAAAGTGAAGCCAGTCTTTTTTCAATGGCTTCTCTACTTATGTCATGCAACTCATCATTATTAATTTCCCGCGATTTAGGTTTGCGTTCTAACCAATCGATAGTATATTTTGACTTGAAATAATTTAACATAACATCATGGTCAACATGATATTGAAAGCATAACCTCAATAAATCTGCATTTATGGGTTCATTTGTTAGAAAATAGCTTTTCTCATTCCATTTGCTACTAAAAAATGGCCAGGCGTCTATAAAATAAATGATCTGTTTCGCAGTATCTCCCTGGTCATAAAAATAATTGAGCATAACAAGATTGGTAACAATTCCTCCTTCGCCACCACCCTTTCCGATATCAATCAGGCTTTTATGGAGAATATTTTCAACGCGAAGATGATTCTTGTCCCTGGTAAATATCCGGGCATGAGAAGAGCCCATAATCAACAGATCAACAGATTTATTTTGAGGAATAATCAATAAATCAGAATCGGTTTCCCAGTTATGGTATTGATAGCAATGTTCAAAATAATGAATAATGCGGAAACTTATTAGTAATACTAAGATGTTTATTCCGATAAACAAAAATGCGCCTGATATGAATTTCTTAACCTGCATCAGAATACGAAATAAATAAATTCACGGGCACCGAAAACACCATATATCCATATGGCCCAAACAAGGAAAGTATACATAGCCCAACGAACAATCAGCGGTCTGTCATTGAAAAAATGACGCATTTTATTGTGTCGCTCCATGTAATGAACCCATTCCATAAACAAAATGGAAATGACACATATCCAGAAATCATAAGTATCAAATAAAGCCCATTTTAGTCCCCCGTTAGAAAACACAAACATATTCCGAATCAAAATGACTGCATTCTGAACGGATGAGGCTCTAAAAAATATCCATGCAAAATCGATTAGTATAAATGTTATCAGCACATTCAAGACTCTGAAATTTATCAGCTTCGGAAACTTTAAAGTAATTGGCTTAATAATTATTTCCAGGACAATATAGACTCCATTCAATGCGCCCCAGATTATAAATGTCCAGTTGGCCCCATGCCATAATCCACTAACCAGAAATGTGAGAAATAAATTAAAATACCACCTGGGAATGCTCACCCTGTTGCCACCGATCGAGATATAAAAATAATCTCGAAACCAGGTTGAAAGGGATATATGCCAGCGTCTCCAGAATTCGGAAATAGATGCTGAAAAATAAGGTCTGTTAAAATTATCCATCAGTCTAAAACCCATTACCTGGGCAGCTCCAATGGCGATATCTGAATAGCCTGAAAAATCACAATAAATCTGAAATGCAAAGAAAATGGTAGCAATCACAACAGGCAAACCATGATATGCACCCGGGTGATTATATACCTCATCGACATAGTTGGCAAGCCTGTCCGCAACAACTATTTTTTTGAAGAAGCCCCAGAGCATCAGTTTCAACCCGTCTGCAACTTCTTCATATTTAAAAATATGCTTCTCTCTAAACTGGTGCAGCAGGTTCTGAGGGCGCTCAATAGGACCTGCAACCAATTGTGGGTAAAACATAACGTACAATGAAAAAAGACCAAAGTGGCGCTCCGCTTTCTGATGGCCTCTGTATACTTCAATATTATAACTCATCGCCTGGAATGTATGGAAAGATAGGCCAATAGGCAATAATATGGAAAGATGCCTGAAGCCAATGGGCTGTTGTATCAAATGCCCCAATGCAATGAGATTATCATTCAGGAAATTGAAATACTTGAAATAAGACAGAATCCCAATATTGGAAATAAGACTGATGATCAGAAATACCTTTTTACGATGCCCTGAGGCATTTTCAATACTTATTCCTGAAATATAATCCACACAAATTGTAAAAGCCAGAATAAGAATATAATAGGGCACATAGGCCATATAAAATACACAACTTGCCGTTAAAAGCAAAGCCCATCGAAAAGCATGAGGCAGCAGGAAATACAGGATGGTAACTACCGGAAAAAAGACGAGAAACTGTATGGAATTGAACAACATCTTTTTAAAAGGTATTTCTAAGACAATGCCATTGAATAAGTTTCTGAGATGTGAATTCCCGCTGTAAAGATAATATGGATTCTACAAATCAAACTAAACCAGGGAATCCATAAAAACCTATTCAGACCGAAAAACCCTATACTTTTGGATTGCCTCAATTCTTTGAAGAAGTGTAGGATGTGAATAATGGAAAAACACATAAGCAGGATGCGGTCTGAGGTTTGATAGATTATCGGTTGACAACCTGATCAGTGCATTAATAAAAGCAGGCTTTTGGGCAGTTTGTACAGCAAAAGCATCAGCTTCGTATTCATTTTTCCGTGATAACAGATTCATCAATATACCAATAACCAGAGAAATCGGCTCAAACAATATTCCGAATGCAATCAGGTTTATATGAATTTCCATATGAGAAGCACCCAATGCGGAAGAGATTATGTCACTAAAAACGAACCTTGACAGCAACCATAACATAAACCCGATCTGAATCCAGCTTATAAACATACCTTGAATGATATGTTTCTTTTTATAATGCCCGACTTCATGAGCCAGGATGCTTACCAGTTCATCAGTGGTATGATTGTCAATAAGCGTATCGTACAAAACAATCTTTTTGCCTTTACCCATTCCGGAAAAAAAAGCATTGGCCTTTGCCGACCTCTTTGAGCCATTAATGACCATAATATTCTTAACCGGGAACTGTACCGAAAGAGCATATTCATCTATTTTATCCCGGAGTTCGCCGGCAGATAATGGTGTTAATTTATTGAAAACAGGAACAATAAGGGAAGTATAGAACATATTCAGAAACAGAGTGAGAATAATAGCCAGAGCCCAGGTGTAAATCCAGAAATTCGGGCCAATACTAATCATCAACCATATAAAAAGATAACCCAGCCCTCCACCCAGCAATGTGGCCAGGATAATACCTTTGATTTTGTCTGTTATATATGTTTTTACAGTTGTTTTGTTGAAGCCGAATTTTTCTTCAATGACGAAAGTGTTATAAATGCCGAATGGGAAACTTAAAATACCTGAAGCCAGAGACAAAATACCAAAATATGCAAGGGCCAGAACAATACGATTACTGATAAGAGGTTCTAAAAGATCATTGAGCCAAACAAATCCGTGCAGCCACAAAAAGATCATAATAGCTGCAAATCCCAGTATTTCTTCCCATGTGCTGAGTCGCTCTTTTTCTTTGTGATAAAGCAATGATTTTTTATACTTGTCAGCATCATAAAAAGATGCCAGTTCCGGTGGAAGTTCAGGGCTGAAACTACGATTATTGAGATAATCCAAGACCCTGCCTAACAGAAAATTGAATATTACAATGATATTGATAAGATAAAATATTGTACTGGCAGACATATTATATTGGAATTAAATGAAGCAGATTATTAGGATCGGAAATTGGGCAGATTGAAAATACCGGATAATAAACGAAATCAAAGCCTGTTTCCTCTGACAGATTGCCTGAATTCATCAAAATCCTTATCCTGTTTGAATCGAAGAAATTCAGCGTCCTTTAAAAAATTGGCAAGATTATCTATGGGTTTGAAGTAGTCATTCCTTTTTGCTAATTTTAAATACTTCATCATTAATTCTTTATCTTTTGAAACGCAATAATATCGCGCGATATTGTAATCTGCAATTCCTGAATAACTTTTGTCAATAATCGCAGCTTCCATTTCATAAGAAACAGCATCCTGTGTATGGTTGTTTTTGAAAAATGCCTCACCTAGGAGTATATAGGCCTGTGGTAGATTTTTATTGATGCTTATGGCATATTTAAGATCTTCAATGGCCTCAGGATATCTTCCCATGGTGGTAAATAATGTTCCCCTGTTTATATAATAGATGGGGTCATTATTGCTGCATTTGATAGCTTGATTAAGGTCGCTCAGAGCCTGATCATATTTTTTAATGAAGCTGTAGGCCAGTCCACGATTTCTCCAGGCAAGGCATAACCCAGGTCTGAATTTAAGCGCTTTATCAAAGTCTCTTATGGCTGTTTTAATATCATAACTTGTTGCAGGGGCAATATCCTGATTTTCATATATGGCAGTTCCCCTATTGCTATATGCTACCCCAAGAGTTGAATCATATTTTATCGCCATAGTATAATTCTCAATCGCTTTTCTGGGATTGCCTATTCTTTGATAAGAGACCCCTAAAGTATTATAAGTAAGGGCATCTTTAGAATCGAGTTCTATGGACTTGTCCAGGTATTCTATCGCCTTTTTATAATTACCCATTTCATTGTACAGGTATCCATATCCAAAATCCAGTTTTGCATTATTTTTCATATGTTCCCTGGCTTTATTGAAATCACGTTCCGAGAGTTTAAACTGATGCAGGAATGCATAACAGTTCCCTCTGTATAAATAAGCTTCATAATTTTTAGGATTTGAAGCAATTGCTTTTGTAAAAGACTGAACTGCAATAGTGTATTCTCCCGAATAATAAATCTGTAGTCCTTTTGCATAATCAGGATCTGTTTCTGAGTTCTGAGATTGCGCAGTATTCTGGCAAACAATTAATAATAAAGCAATTAAAAGGTTTACTTTTTTCATTTCCTTCAGTTTCTTCTTTTTGTCAAATAACATACAGACGAAATATAACTGTTATGGGATGTCTGCCGGGAAAAGCAAAAAACCATTAATAAAGTTTATACTGGATTCCAAGCGCAATCACTTCTTTAAACTGAACCGCAGGGCCTACCGAGCCATTTGCTCTTGTTACTGCTATATCCTGATCATAAATCAAATGGGTCCCCACATTTGCAGTGATTAGACTATTAACTTTGCAAGTGAGACTTGCAGTCCAGTCAACCGCTTGCTGTTCAAGACGTTTATAATCTGCAAACATACTCAGATTGGTTTCAAATACCACATTTTGCATGATTGGTATTTTCATACCAAAAGTAAATGATTCGCCAGCCTGAATGCGCAGATGCTGACCAGGAGGCACGCCATATGAACCCACCCTTGCCATAGAATCATTTGATAATATTGTCATTCTTACTGCTACAGGAGATGCAATTGCATAAAAAACATCCTTTAGTTTATATTTTATACCCGTGTTAATCAATATATAACCAGGAGACATAAATTTTGAAAGCAACTGTTCCTGCACCGTTTTCCCATTTGCATCAGTACCATATTTGTACCCCGGTGCGAAAGTTGTTTTAAAATCACCTCCTAGTGTCGCAGCCCAGTGTTTGGATATATCACTATCATTTGAAAGGTCTCGGGCATAGACAGAACTGATTTCCAGTCCGTCATCGCTTTTTTCAAATGGCTGGTTATTATCGCCCAATCTCACAATACCTAAACCGGCTTCAAGTTTATTATACCACTGATTGGCCCCACTGTCATAATTTGCAAATGCGTGTAAAAAACCTGACACTGCTATTGTGTTTTGCCCTCCTCCCTGCCAGTTGCTCAGCGCAACCTGGTTGAAAGCAATTTGAGTAATCCCGGAACTTTTCCAATAATGCAATGAGTCCGGAGAGCTATGGGTTTGAGCATTTGCCAAACCTGTCACCAACATGGAACAAGCAATAAATAAAATGGATTTTTTATTCATGACTAATTATTTAAAATTTTACCAAAAATTGAATACCATCTTTTTTAAATAATGTTTAAAGGCTAATTTTTTGAGGCTCATAAATGGTTTTAAGTTTGACTATCACTTCCTCCACTTCCTCTTTGGTATTACTTTTCCCGAATGAAAACCGTACAGAATGATAATTCTCTGTCAATTTTAATTCCCTGAGTACGTGTGAACCCTGATCAGAGCCTGATGTGCAGGCGCTGCCTCCTGAAACTGAAATGCCTTCAATATCAAGATTAAATAGAATCATATCAGAAAATAATGTAGCCGGGAATGCCGCATTTAAAATCGTAAATAATGCAGTTCCGTTATAATCGCCATTAAACCTGACCCCTTCAAAGTTTTGAAGAAGCAATGCAATTAAATGTTCCTTTATACCCAGTATGTGTTTTTGTTGCTGATCCATTTGGGTGTATGCTATTTCAAGCGCTTTTGCAATTCCCGCAATACCATAAATATTTTCGGTGCCTCCACGCATATTCCGCTCCTGAGATCCACCAAATATCATTGGCTTTATCTTTACATTTTCATCAATATAAATAAAACCGATGCCTTTAGGTCCATTAAATTTATGCCCAGAAGCAGCTAAAAAATGGATTCTGGATTTTTTTATGTCGATAGGTAAATGCCCGATGGTTTGTACAGCATCGCAATGAAAATAAGCGTTGTATTTATGACATAATTCGCCGGTATTTTCCAAATCCAGAAGATTCCCTATTTCATTATTAGCATGCATCAGACTAACAAGGGTTTTATCGCTGCTTTGCGCAAGCTTTTTTTCAAGATCGGCCATATCCACATGACCATTGTCCAAAAGATTGACATAACTGATTCTTATGCCTTTATTTTCACAGTAATCAAGAGAATGCAAAACAGCATGATGTTCAATTCTGGATGAAATTATGTGTTTGACACCCAGGTCTTCTACACAATTCCTGATGGCCATATTATCGGCTTCAGTTCCGCAACTTGTAAATATGATTTCCCCGGGAGCGACCCCTAAAAGACTTGCAATAGTTTTTCTCGATTTTTCAATTATTGTCTTTGCTTGCCTGCCTTCATTATGTATTGAGGAAGGATTTCCAAACAAATCCATAGTTTCACACATAACGCGTTTTACTTCTGAATCCAATGGAGTAGTGGCAGCATTGTCAAAGTAGATACGACTCATAAACTCGGAAATATTTAGCTATAACAAACTTTTTATATCAAGAACCATTTTTTCCGCCAGGTTTTCTGCGGTAGTCTGGTTTTGACTTTCGGAGTAAATACGAATAATTGGTTCTGTATTTGACCTTCGAAGATGTACCCAATCTCTGTCAAAATCAATCCTGATACCATCTTCAGTATTGATCGGGAATTTTTTGTATTTCAATTTAATTTTCTCAAACACCTTACCAATATCCGTTCTTTCGTCCAGTTGAATTTTGTTTTTTGAAAGAAAATAATTTGGGTACTGACTTCGGAGTTGAGAGCAGCTCTTATTGCTTTTTGCCAAATGAGATAAAAATAAAGCAATTCCAACAAGAGCATCTCTGCCATAATGCAGTTCAGGGTAAATAACGCCGCCATTGCCCTCGCCTCCTATTATGGCATTTACTTCTTTCATTTTATTCACAACATGCACCTCTCCTACTGCTGAGCAAAAGTGTTGATGACCATGTTTTTCTGTAATATCTGTTAATGCTCTTGACGAAGATAAATTTGAAACCGTATCTCCCGGCTGATTTTGTAGCACATAATCTGCAACAGCAACAAGTGTATACTCTTCTCCGAAAAAACTTCCATCTTCAGAAACCAGGGCCAACCGGTCGACATCCGGGTCTACCGCAATGCCAAGATCTGCTTTATGAAATTTTACCTCATTACTAAGGGCACCCAGATTCTCAGGGAGCGGCTCAGGGTTGTGGGCAAATTTTCCATCAGGTTCAGTATATAATTCATGGATTTTCGCCACGCCTAATGCATTCAGAAGACGGGGAACTGCGATACCACCGGTTGAATTCACACAATCAACAACGATTGTATATTTCTTTGCTTTTATAGCTTTTACGTCTACCAATGGTAATTCAAGTATCTTTTCAATGTGGATATCAATGTATTCTGTTTTTGGAATATATTGACCAAGATTTTCTACTTTTGCGTATTCAAACCCATTTTCTTTTCCGATTCTGAGAATTTCTTCCCCGTCCTCGGCCGAAATAAACTCGCCCTTTTCATTCAGGAGTTTTAATGCATTCCAGTTCCTTGGGTTATGACTTGCTGTAATAATAATTCCTCCTCCGGCATTTTCTTCTACTACCGCCATTTCCACGGTAGGGGTAGTTGATAAACCTGTATCTATAACGTCAATGCCGCTCGCCATAAGCGTTCCCTGAACGATACTTTTTACCATTTCTCCGGAAATACGGGCATCTCGGCCAATAACTACTTTATGTTGGGCTGATCTTTGCTTAAGCCAAAAGGCATAGGATGATGTAATTTCCACGATATCTTCAGGCGCTAGTGTGTCACCGCTCAAACCACCTATGGTTCCCCTGATACCTGAAATTGATTTTATCAATGTCAAAACGTTTCCTTTTTTATTATAATTTATGCAAAGATAGGTAGAAACCTCGCTTCAAAGCGCATTTGAATCCTAAAGCACCCTAATCTTGTATTTATATTCCCCTATTGTGTCTTCTTTGATGGATTGGTTGCTATTTTTGCGACTGATAATTTTAGTAAGGCAAACAATCCATGATTATATGTCAATTAATGTTATCAACATTACTTTAGCATGAACCAGATCATTTCAATTGACCATTCGCTTTTCCGTTTTTTCAATTCAGGCATTTCAAATAGTTTTTTTGATTTGATTATGCCACTTATTCGCTTCGGGCCTATATGGATTCCATTGTATGTGTTTTTCGGAGTATTCCTCGTCTATAATTTCAAACTTAAAGGACTATATATTATATTATTCGGCGCATTGGCTGTTTTGGTATGTGACCAGTTCTGTGCTTCATTAATAAAGCCGTTTGTTCATCGTCTCAGGCCTTGTTATGATCCCGATCTAACTGGTCAGGTGCGATTGCTTTTAAGCAGCTGCGGTGGACAGTTCAGCTTCCCTTCAAACCATGCAGCCAATCATTTTACTGTAGCCGTTTTTCTCATTTCCATCATGCCACATAGCATTAAATGGCTTAAACCCTTATTGCTCACATGGGCGTTTTCAATAGCTTTTGCCCAGGTATATGTCGGCGTTCATTTTCCTTTAGATGTGATCTGTGGTGCCATTATTGGATCTATGATTGGTACAATATTGGCCGCTTCCTGTAAAAATATCATGAAAATAGATCTTGATTTAGAAATGGAACAGAAAGGTGATTTACACGACTAACATGGTGTTGTTTAGTCTAAACCCTATTTATCAAGTATAGTTTTATCTGCTTTTGCCTGCTCAAGATGATGAAGCAATGTAGGGAGTGTATTTTGGGCCCATGCCTTTACATCTGCATCTTTGGGATTATCTACAACTTTTTGAAACATGTCAATAGCTGCATTATGGTCTTCAATCATCATATTAATATAGGTTTTGTCAAAATCCTTAGCATCCACTTTGTTAAGCTTGTCTAATTTTTTCTGATCGTCATTACTCACTACAGCAGGTAATACCACATTTTTTGAGGTCGCCATTGCGTTAAGATCGTCATTTGCTTTCCCATGATCTGTTATCATTAACTGACCAAAATCTTTCACTTCCTGGCTTATACCTCTTTGTAAAGCGATATTGCCAGCCTGGACTTCCATAAGACCGCCACTTGCTGCACTTGTCATGAATTTAGCATCGGCATTATCAATAACATTTGCTTTTTTATTTTCTGCATCTGCCTGTTTTTTGGCATCAGTGCTGTTAACCCCATTATTGCAGCCTGCAATGAATAAACCTGTTGATAACATTAGCATTAGGATGTTTTTGCTCTTCATTTGAGTGTTATTTGATTTAAAGTTGAACATATATATGTTATATATATAGCGATTAACATCAAATGTGGGTTATTGTTTAAAATGGACTGAAACATAACTGGTTTTGAAATATCCGGATATCTTTTATTCCTGTTCTTCTTTGTCAGCATACATACCATGTTTATCTTTGCCCGGTCTAAAATTGATATTATATGTCTTTTGAATTTATCATTTCTGAACCTCAATATCAACCTCATATCGCTTTAGTTCGCCTGAACAGGCCAAAGGAGCTCAATGCCCTCAATCTACAGCTCATGGGTGAACTTCGTGATGCTCTTAAAGAGCTGGATGATAATAATGATGTGCGTGTCATCATCATAACCGGAAACGAAAAAGCATTTGCTGCCGGCGCTGATATTAAACAGATGTCTGATAAATCGGCCATTGACATGTTGCAGATTGACCAGTTTTCTACCTGGGACAGCATCCGAAAAACAAGGAAACCTATTATTGCAGCTGTTTCGGGATTTGCTTTGGGAGGAGGGTGCGAGCTGTCCATGCTTTGTGATATGATCGTTGCATCAGAAACCGCAAAATTCGGACAGCCTGAAATCAAAATAGGCGTAATGCCAGGCGCAGGTGGAACACAAAGATTAACCAGAGCCGTAGGCAAAGCCAGGGCTATGGAGATGGTTCTAACCGGGAAATTTATTTCAGCTGAAGAAGCTTTTCAGTTTGGGCTCATTAATAAAATTGTACCTGTAGAACTGTATTTGCAAGAGGCTGTAAAACTGGCCAAAGAAATTGCTGAAATGTCACCAATCGCAGTTCAACTTGCCAAAGAATCAGTCAATAAAGTATATGACTCTTCCCTCCAGGAAGGTCTCTCATTTGAACGCAAAAACTTCTACATGCTCTTTGCCTCAGAAGACCAGAAAGAAGGTATGAGTGCTTTTATAGAAAAAAGAAAGCCGGAGTTTAAGGGGAGATAAACTATTTGGGAATTTGAGGATTTGGGAATTTGGGAATGAAAATTTTATGGATGAGTTAGTTCAAATAAATCAAAAGCAAGTATTCGATATGTTAGATAAGTTTTTGAAGCCGAAAGGTTTTAAGAAAAGAGCGAATACCTGGTTTTTAAGAAATCCGAATGATGTTCTGGTATTGGTAAATTTTCAAAAATCAGCTATGGGGCCTGACTTTTACCTGAATTTTGGTATCTACTTTGACAGATTAGTAGGAAAAAAGAGAAAAACATATCCGTCCTATGATTGGCAATTTGATGGAAGGTATGAGCAAATGATTCTACGTCTAAATCTAATCACTTCGATACCAGAATGCACTAAACTATTTCACTTGGATATTTCATCAGATCAATTAATGACTAATCTTGTGGAAATAAGGAACAATATGGAAAAATATATTCTTCCTTTTTTGTATCAAGTAACAGATTATGAGTATTTAAAAGAGAATTTTCCTCATAACTTTCCACGTAATATTATGTGGACTAAAAACTATAAATACGTAGATTTGAAGATTTTTTTTGACAGCCAACTAAAACAGGAATTTAGACCAGCAAAGGAAGTTTTTGATGAAATTGAGAGAAAGCGTGCAATTTAACTCTCTCTACTGCTGACTGATGACCGTTGACTGATGACTGGATTTCGTATAATACCCCGTCCCATCATAGGCTCGTTTCGCTTCATGCTTACAAGCTTCAGAGCAGGCGCCATCCCATTCCCATCCACATGATTCACACATAACGATCTGGTTGTTGCAAAGCTCATTCACGCAGTTGATCATACGCGCAGAAGGTGTTCCGCAATGGATGCATGAAGAAACCAGAACAGGGTTTACCGTGTTGACATCTACTACCACCCTGCCGTCAAATACATAACATTTACCTTCAAAGTCTTCTCCGCCGCCTGTTTTTGCATATTTCAGGATGCCCCCATCTAACTGATAAACATCGTTGAAACCGTTTTCTAACAGATAGGCAGATGCTTTTTCACATTTGATACCACCTGTACAATAAGTAATCACGGTTTTATCTTTCAGTTCTGCCAATTCATTCATTTTGGTCGGCAGGTCTCTGAAATTCTCTATATCAAGGGTAATAGCACCTTTGAAACGGCCTACATGATGCTCATAATTAGAGCGCATGTCAACAATAACGACATTATCTTTTTTCTTTAGTTCTTTAAATTCTTCGGCACTGAGGTGCTTTCCGGTTTTATGAGCCGGATCTATTCCCTTCAATCCCGAATGAACGATCTCGGGTTTGTACCTGACATGTATTTTCTGAAAAGCCAGGCGATCTGCTTCGTCGATTTTAAAATCAGTTTTGCTAAATCTCTCATCTGATATAAGATCAGACATATATTGTTCGCATTGAGCTACTGTGCCACTCAGTTGTCCGTTCAGTCCTTCATCAGCCACAATGATTCTTCCAAAAATGCCAAGTCTCTGGCAATATTTGAGATGCTTAACCGCAAATACTTCGGCTTCCTCAATGGGTACATATTTATAGAAGGCAACAGCGAGATATGGACTTGACCAGGACATTTTTATAAAGCTAATTTATTGCAAAGGTACGAAAACAGTAGGAAATGACGGATAATGCGGGTTTTAGACTTGCTGAAAGATATTGTGGAAAATAACTGTCAACGGTTTATTACCTTTGCCCCGAAAAATACGTTTTAGTTATACGGATGCCTGAATTTTACCTGAACCCTCTTTTTTGGGCTCTTTCTTTCTTCTTTCTGATCCAAGCCCTTATTTACCTTTTATTATTCAGAAGGTTAGCTGCCTTTAAGCAGCCTGAACCCAAGCACGGGGCTTTACTTCCAGTAAGTGTCATTGTTGCCGCAAGGGATGAAGCACGGAATTTGACCAAATTTCTTCCCATAATACTAGACCAGGATTATCCTGATTTTGAAGTGATCGTTATTGATGATCAAAGCGAAGATGGAACCCGCGAATTGCTCGAAGAAATGCAATTGGTTTATCCCCGGCTGAAAGTAGTAACCATAACAGAACATATAAATGAGTTTGCCGGAAAAAAATTAGCCTTAACACTTGGCATTAAGGCCGCGCAGTATGAAATACTGTTGTTTACGGATGCGGATTGCGAACCTGTCACCAGGGATTGGATCAGAAAAATGGTTGAACCTTATTCAAATCAGGAAACAGAAATTGTTTTGGGATTTTCTCCTTACAAAGTAAAATCATCATTGATAAACCTTTTTATCCGTTTTGATACTTTCTTTACAGCGCTCCAATATTTTTCATTTACGCTGGCAGGTATGCCATATATGGGAGTTGGTCGAAACCTTTCTTATAAAAGATCTTTATTTTTCAAGAGCAAAGGTTTTGCTCCTTTTCTGAAGGTAAGTTCCGGAGACGATGATCTTTTTGTAAACCACAATGCAACGCCACAAAATGTTGCCATCCAGTTGCATCCCGATAGTTTCATTGTTTCCAAACCGAAAAAAACATGGTCAGACTGGATCAGGCAGAAAAGACGCCACATGAGTACTGGCAAATATTATAAATCAAATCACAGAGCGTGGCTGAGTCTGATCTGGTTATCTAATTTATTGTTTTATGCCGCAGTAACCCTCGGGATCATTTTTATAAAACCATGGTGGATAAGCGTTGCTGTTTTGGGTCTGAGAATGATAATCCAGATTATTATCATGTCAATAAGCCTTAAAAAACTCAAGATGGGTAATCTCTGGTATCTTACACCTGTTCTGGATATTATTTATCAATTGGTTTATTATCCGATATTCGGATTTATTGCTCTTTTCCGCAGGAAAAAGAGACGTTGGTAAAATTTAATTACGAATTATATCAAAAATTGAAAATTGAAATTTGAAATTTGGCCATTCGGAAGCGTACCGATAAAATGCTCAATTGCCTCATTTGCATATTTGCACATTCGCATATTTGCATATTTGCATATCGCGTCATTGTCTAATTGCCTAATTGTCTAATTGCCTAATTATTTAATGGATTCCGCTGATATCATATTCAAATACTTTCAAAACCTAAGCGAAGAGCAGAAAAGCAAGTTCAACAGACTTGGGCAACTTTATCAGGAATGGAATGAAAAAATAAATCTCATTTCCAGGAAAGACATTGAATTCCTTTACGAAAAGCATATCCTTCATTCCCTGGGCATCGCTAAAGTTATCAATTTTTCCGAAGGGAGTTCCATACTTGACGTGGGAACAGGAGGCGGATTGCCCGGAATTCCTCTTGCCATTTTATTCCCTGAGGTTCAATTTACCCTTGTTGATAGCATAGGGAAAAAGATAATGGTCGTAAAAGAAATTGCAAAGGCTCTTGATTTAAAGAATGTTCAGGCTTACCATGCCCGGGCAGAAGAAATAAAAGGCAATTTTGATTTTATAACAGGACGTGCTGTCACGGAAATGAATGCATTTTATGGCTGGGTAAGGCGAAAGATTAAAAAGACACAGCAAAACGGTCTCCCTAATGGAATTTTATATCTGAAAGGTGGAGATCTGGAAAATGAGCTTGCTCCCTTTGGACAAAGTGCACAAGTATATCCACTCTCGCATTATTTTGATGAGGCGTTTTTTAAAACAAAGGCTGTAGTGTATTTAGGTTGAATGTAAATCAACCAATATTAGGCAAGCCAGATAAAACCTCTTCATTCACTTTCTGCAAACCGGTCGTATATTTATTCCAGTTCACAATTGGTGATTCAATATAATGATATAAGGGAGCAAGCTTCTCTTTTGGGAAAATCCCACATTTTTCAATAATTTCCTGGGCAACGCTGTATTGAGGGCCCATCAATCCATCATCAATCTTGATGGTGCAGCCAATCTTTTCATTAATGAATCCAAGTGAATAGACACCATCCGCACCTGTTTTGCCGATAATTCTGCTGCCGCATATATTCATCATTTCAGTACAATATCTTTTATGCCCCGCCACCATAAATGAGTATTTTGCCATTGCCTCTACTATGGTCTGACATGATTTCATTCTTTGTTCACCGAATTTTTCGGGAGCTACAAGGTTTCTGTAACCTATCGCCTGGTTATATACAGGCAAAGAAAAAATAGGGGCTGAGCATCCATCCATTGCTGTATGTATCTGCGTTTCCGGATATTCATTCATCTCGGCCGTGATTTTCTTTATAGCCTGTTGCAAAGGATGCGAAGGCTTATAATAAGTATCAATATCAAGTTCGTGATAAACACAGTAGGCTAAAAAACCAGAATGTTTTCCCGAACAGTTGTTATGAATATCATCGGGGGCCAGATCATTTTTAATCATGGTATTTCTGTCCTCATTCAATGTTGGATACTGTGGGCCACAATGCAGCTTTTTATCATCAAGGCCTATTTTTTTGAGAATGCTATTCACGACACGCAAATGCTCGGCCTCACCATTATGCGACCCGCACATGATCGCAATTTCTTCAAGGGTAAAGCCAAATTCCTGAACAGCACCACTTTCAAGTAGCGGAATGACCTGGAAAAGTTTGAGAGCAGACCTTGGAAAACAGACCTGTTGAATATCACCCACGGAAAAAATTACTTTATTATCAACATCCACCATGCATATTGCCCCACGATGAAAACTCTCAAGTGTTTCGCCACGGTATCTTTCTACTAGAACAGGATTCATCATTTGGTTTCCGGTATTAACTTTATTCGTATCTCAAAGACTCTATAGGATCCAGCTTTGCTGCTTTTATCGCAGGATAAAGCCCTGCAAAGATACCAACAACAATACATAAAATGAAGCCGGTTATTATCCAGACCCACGGGATAATAAAACTGCCACTGATAAAATGCGCCACTACATTTCCAAGTAGAATACCGGCTATTATTCCAAAAATACCCCCAATCTGGGTAATTACAACAGACTCCCATAAAAATTGATTGCGTATATTTTTGAATGATGCCCCTAATGCTTTCCTTACTCCTATTTCCCTGGTACGCTCCTTAACCGACACAAGCATGATATTGGTCAGTCCAACCGAGGCTCCGAGCAGTGTTATCAGCCCTATTACAAAGGCAAATACCCTCACTACGGCAACTGTACCTATAAGTGTTTCTGCCATACTATCGCTTTTGGTTATAAAGAAATTATTGTCTTCGTTAATTTTGAGTTTTCGGATAACCCTCAGCAATCCGGTTGCTTCATCAATGGACACATCCATTTTATTAATGTCCTTAATTCTTGCATCTATATTATAAGATACATTACTCACTATAAATTGGTCTTGTGCTGCAGTGACCGGAATAATGATCATATCATCCTGGCTTTGTCCGAAAGAACTCCCTTTTTTTTGCAAGACACCTGCAACCAGGTACTTCTGATTATTAATCTGGAAATACTTACCTGCTGCAGGACCACTTCCGAATAAATCATTTTTTAAAGATGCCCCGATAATTGCACATTTGTAAGCATCATCAATATCAGTCGGGAAAAAATTTCTGCCTTCACTAAGTTGAAGTCCTGATAAGCTGAGGTAATTTTCATCAGCACCCAGGACTTGTGTCTTCGGGGAAGTTTTAACAGACCCGTATTCTGCTACAGCATCCATAGCCGCATTTACGCTTATGGAGATGTTTGCCTGGCTCCCGAAGCGTCTTTTAAATGCCAAACCTTCTGAATACCTGATGGGTGGATTTTCCTTTTCCCTGATACCTCCCCGGTTCATGTTTTCCATGGCATCACGGTTCCCGATGTTAAAAGAGTTTGAGCCTACAGACGCAAAATTGTCATAGAGTGCATTTTTTATTCCGTCAACAGCCGTAAGCATGCTGATTAGTGACATAATGCCAAAAGCTATTATAAAGATCGTAAGAATAGCCCTTAGCACATTCATACGAATAGCAGAGAAACCGATGGCAATATTTTCAAAAAAGGCAAACACGTATATTTTAGATATACTTATTTAAAATTAACCGAATTTTGCACCTTAAAGCTAAAACAAAGCAAAGCTAATATTATTAATATGAATGATTCATTTTGGATAGGAGTATTACAGGCACTCATTCCGGCAGGCCTGGTGCTTGGTGCTGTATATGTGGTATTAAGAAACTTTTTCGCTAATGAAGAAAAGAAACGATTCTTTGATCTTCGGGTTAACAACCAGAAAATTTCACTTCCGATAAGACTGCAGGCTTATGAAAGATTATCCCTCCTGCTGGAAAGGCTTTCTATTAATAACCTCATTGCACGTGTCAGAAGGCCGGGAATGTCAGCCGCTGATCTGCAGGCAACCCTTGTGAATGAGATCCGTGCAGAATATGACCACAATTTATCACAACAGATTTATGTTTCACATGAGGCCTGGCAGAATGTAATTAATGCAAAAGAGGCCATTACCAGGCAGATTCACGTATGTTTCAGCACCTTACCGGCTGGAGCCACCGGAGTTGAACTGAGCAAATTATTATTTGAAAACAGCATGAGTGAAGATATGGAATCTACACACAGAGCATTGTTGTATCTGAAAGAGGAAGCACAGAAATTATTTTAGCCTCAACAAAAATGGGAAATAATCATTCTACCGATTCAGGAATAGAGATCGAAAGAATCTATGCTTCACTGCAGCACGAAATAGAAGATGCGGGTAAATTTCCATTTACCAGGGGGGTGCATCCCAATATGTACCGGGATAAGGTATGGACCATGCGCCAATACGCCGGCTTTTCTACCGCCGAAGAATCTAATAAGAGATACCATTATTTATTAGGGCAGGGTACCACCGGATTATCTGTTGCTTTTGATCTACCTACCCAGATCGGTTATGATTCTGATCACGTATTTTCTGAAGGGGAAGTAGGCAAGGCCGGTGTAGCTATTGATTCACTTGAAGACATGGAAATGCTATTTAAAGGCATTAGCCTTAAGGACATCAGCGCTTCCATGACCATCAATTCCACTGCCTCTATCCTGCTGGCCATGTACATAGCACTTGCCAAAAAGCAGGGCGTAAATATTGCTGAAATTTCAGGGACCATACAGAACGATATCCTTAAAGAATATGCCGCACGGGGAACCTATATCTATCCACCCAAAGCTTCCATGCGGATTATAACTGATATTTTTGAATACTGCAGCAAGGAAACTCCCAAATGGAATACCATTTCCATATCAGGATACCATATCCGGGAAGCGGGATCAACCGCGGTTCAGGAATTGGCTTTTACGCTGGCAAACGGCAAAGCCTATGTGAAAGCCGCACTCGCCAAAGGCCTTGATATCGACGTATTTGGCAAACGACTCTCCTTCTTTTTTAATGCGCATAACAATTTCTTTGAAGAAATTGCGAAGTTCAGGGCTGCACGTCGGATGTGGGCTAAAATGATGCGCGAACTCGGATCAAAAGATGAGCGTGCACAAATGTTACGCTTCCATACCCAAACAGGAGGATCAACACTTACGGCTCAGCAGCCCATGAATAATATCAGCCGTGTGACCATCCAGGCTATGGCGGCAGCATTGGGTGGAACGCAATCTTTGCACACCAACGGGTATGATGAAGCGCTTTCTTTGCCTACAGAACAGGCAGCACAGATTGCATTGCGCTCGCAACAGATCATTGCTTTTGAAAGTGGGATTGTTGATACAGCTGACCCGATGGGTGGTTCCTATTTTGTTGAGAACCTGACAGATGAAATAGAAAAACTGGCGCTCAAATATATTGAACGCATTGATGCCATGGGTGGTTCGGTCGCTGCCATTGAGCAGGGATTTATCCAGGATGAAATTGCTACTTCGGCTTATCATTACCAGCAGCATATAGAAGATGGTAAAAAGGTCATAGTCGGAGTGAATAAATTCCAGACATCAGAAGAACCTCAGATCAATCTGTTCAGGATCGATGATTCCATTCGGCAAGACCAGATAGACCGCTTAAATAAATTGAAAGCATCGAGAAATAATGAAGCTGTCATCAATTGTCTGATTGAAATAAAAGCAGCAGCCAAAGGCGATCAAAATCTGATGCCGCTTATTATATCAGCCGTAGAACAATATGCTACCCTTGGAGAAATAGCTGATGCCATGCGGGAAGTGTTTGGGGAATACCGGGCGTAGTGGTAAGTGATAAGTCGTAAGTGGTAAGTAATTGGGAGAGAAACTTATAGAATTAAAGCCCTGACCGCGTGCCGCCTTAGCTTTAGCGGTGGAGCAAGGGGCGCAATATATCAGCGAGGGATGCAGCCCCTCGGGAGAGCGACCCTTCGACAAGCTCAGGGACCGAGAAAGAAGAAAGAGTGTAAATTACCAGAATTATGAAAACAGTATTCGATAAAGAAACAAGAGATGAATTGATTCGAAGAATCAACACGCTGAATGAGAATAGTATAGCGTTATGGGGCAAAATGAATGTCAACCAGATGATGAACCATAATACCCAATGGAATTACTGGGTATCAGCAAAAGAAAAAAACACGCAGGCATTTATTGGTCGCTTGTTTGGTAAAATAGCATTGAAAAATATTCTGAAAGATGAAAGTCCCCTGGGTCGAAACACACCTACTACTCCTGAACTCAGAATCGAAAACCTGAAAAAAGACATTGATTTTTCCGCTGAAAAGTCAAAATGGATTGCACAGACTGAGGCCTATTCCCATTTTTCAAATGAAGGTTTTGTACATTCTTTTTTTGGGAAGATGACCAACGAACAGATCGGGCAGTTGGCTTACAAACATGCCGACCATCACCTCAGGCAGTTTAATAGTTAGAGTTTAATAAATTGAAAATTTAGGGATTGATTGTTTTTCCATAAGAGTCTCCTCACTGCACCATAATCCCGAACCATAAAACGCCCATGAGGGACTCTGATGCATATGCGAACGCAATCACATTTCTAGCGCGTGTCTGATTCCGAGTATACATCAGAGTCACCATCGATTTGTGGTTCGCCAAGATAGTTCCTGGGGAGACTCTGATGGTAAGTTAAAGGGTGTGCATAGGTTTGTTAATTGATATAAATAAAAATTAGTAGGCTTTTGGATTTTCTTTTTATCTTCCTCCTTGAGTCTCACTGTTAATGATATTGAAATATTAACAAGCTTAATATGATTTCAAGTAATGCTATTCCCATTCAAAGCCCTAAACGGCTTCGTGAATTTTTAAAATCCCTAAATAAAGTTGAAAAAGGTTTCACACGTGTATACAGAGGGCAAACTCAAAAACGTGACACGGTACAAGCTTCCGCCCATAGAAATGTTAAAATTGAAAGAAGAAACCAGTGGAATTTTTATTGCGGACTTGTGGTCGAATACCTACTTAACAAGGAAGGATCTAAGGAACCATCATCCATAAAATCAATCGATAACGTTAATGATTTCGAAATATTTTATTTTTGGGTTAAAGCACTGTCTCAGCATTATGGACCTGGTACAGAATATTTAGATTTGACTCACTCTTTAAAAGTCGCATTATGGTTTGCATTTAATTGTATTGAAAGAACGACTTATTTCAATTATTCCGGTCAACCTGGAGAAATGTTAAATACAGATATAGTGATGCAAAGTGAATTAGTTGGATATAAGCCAACTAATCACAATGGATGGCTTTATATATTTGACCTTCCAGAGGCCAAAGGTAAACTTACACGAACACATGGAGAGATAGTTGATGTTTTAAATGAAGCCCCTAATGTATTTAAAAATGCAACTCGGTTATCTGTCCAAGATGCTTGTTTAGCCTATTGTGATCCTAAAGACAAAGATGGAGACTTAACTAAATTCTTAGTTTGTCCACCAGTCGAAATTGATCCAACTTATTTAAGTATCCTAACTAATGATTTAAACACATCAGTTTTATTTCCATCTCCAGATGATGATGACTGGTATAAAAGGTTTCTACAAACTCCATATTTATTTGCTGGCTATTCAAAGGAAGGGAAAATGGCAGCAGTCCCTTCGCTACCAGTTACTAAATATTATCATCTTAAATTGGATTTGAATGACCAATACTTTAATAGTGTGCTGAATCAACAAATAGCTCTTGCTCCGCTTCTAATATATCCAAATCAATATATTTCTGATCAAGATAAGGAAGCATATGAGCGAGCGCTCCCAATTCTTTTAGCTAGCCCATTGTTTTATAATTGCCCCCCCGTTGAAAGCGGAAAGTGGCATGAAAGGCTTTTATGGTTAAATGCTGGCCTTAGCTTTTCTCCCGATGCACTTACCAATCCTTTTTCAAATGAAAATTTTAATCTACATTTTGAATTCTCAGCCTTGGAAATACCGAACTGGGTTGAAATTGATAATGGTGAATCAAGTGAGTGGATCAGATCAATTTGGGTCAGAGCCTATAATGATAATATTATAATAGTCTCTATAGGACTGCAAACCTTTCCTAAAGGAGATATGAGATTCTTTGATATGAAATTAATTTTCGATTCAGCACAAAATAAAATTGTAGTACAAAATCTCAACAGTGAACTAACACAACTTTCAAATTTTGTAAATTTTGCTAAACCAATTTTTGTTGCGCTTGCTATAATTGGAGATTGCCTTCCAGGTACAAAAATTAAACCTTACCCGATGTTTGAAACTGTAAGGTTGAAGGATAATAAAGAATTTAGAGTCGCAACACTTGTAGTATCTCCTGAAAGCGCCCAAATTAACCCAGTTATCAATTCAAACAAAGTGGGAAAGGAGTATTATAGCGTGTTTAATATGGAAACAAAAGAGCCATATGCATCTGTAGGGCAGTATTTAAAAAGCTATGGGATTGCAGTAATAAAATTCAAATCAACTTTTTCAGAATTTCCAATAGAGGAATTATACAAGTCTCTTTTAAAAACTTAATAAAGATTTTGGCCAGTTGTCTAAAGTAATATAACCTGCAGCCTTTGCGAGTTTTGGAAACCTTGGAGTATTGGTTGAAAAACCTTATTACATAAAAGCTATTCAGGTTAATTTGCTCCAGCGGAGCCCACTGTTTGTAGCAAAATCAGGGCAATTTCCAGCAAGTTCCGGCGGCGAGGCCTGTTTTGACGGTGCAGATATGCATAGCTGGTTTAACAGGTCGCTCCGCCGGAGCTCAAATCGCATGTTTATTTTTTTCTACAAACAGTGGGCTCCTCTGGAGCTATTTTTTTGCATTTCGAAAAAGTAAAACATTTTGAAAAATATTTTCGTCTATAACTAATTGATATCATTCAAGTTGAAAATTTATTTTCAAAACTACCCACCCACTTTGGGGGTTCGCTATATATGTACTATAAAAAGGCGTAAGGCATAAGGGGTAAGGCGTAAGTGGCTTGCGAAAAAAAATACAAAATGAAAAAGATAAACCGGCCTTTAAAGCCATTTCCTATTGATCTTTTATTGTTATCTATTGATAATCGTCAACGAGTTACGAGTATGTATTTTAAAATCAACATGTTACAAAATGAAAAAAATTGAAAAACAATCCCGAGCACTCGGGATCAATCCAGAATGGTCAAAAAGAGGGTTTTTAGGAATTTATCAATAGGAAAGCAATGGGAAGGAGGTTTTTGAAAATTTATCAGGGCCGGTGTCTCAGAATAGCGATTTGTGGTTATCGACCGAACCACCCCGGCCTAAAGGCCACCCCTCCTTACTAAAGGAGGGGAGTTTGCTGACGCGCGCGAAGCCCAAATCACCAATTTACTAACGTGAGCCTTCGGGTTCAAATTTCAAATCACCAATCACAATCTTTTAATTTTATGCCATTTCAAAAAGGAATCAGCGGCAACCCGGAGGGGCGGCCAAAATCAATCAGGGAACACCAGGACGATATTCGTACCATGCTTTACGAGTTCATCAAAGCGAATTTTTCGGAAGTTCTTACAGATATTGATACGTTAAATGTGAAAGACAGGCTTCGGGTATTCATCCAACTCCTGAAACATACCGAACCCAGGTACACAGAACGTCCGCCACAGCTTAACCTTGACAACCTGTCGGAAGAACAAGTGGATGACATGATCAAACGTATTCATAACCAGTAAACTATGAGGCAATTTGAAAATTTGGAAATTTGGAAATGAAAGCAATCCGAATAGCCTCATTGTCTCATTGTCTCATTGTCTCATTGTCTAATTGTCTCATTGTCTAATAATTAAAAAAACATGTTAAACGAAAAACTAAAATTTCTGAAAGACTATTTCATTGGCAAAAGATCAAATTTGCCTGCCTATATGTATATGCCCGTCAAAACGATCATGTGGTATGCTGCCACGCCCGATTTGTACTTTGACAAGGACGATAAAACCAAAACCTATACCCCGGAAGCGCTGGTTGAAATTGAAAAAGAGTTTTATGTCATTTTAATCAGTATCGTTAAGTCTCGGGACGACATTCCAGTTTCAGAAGAAGCGGCCCGCAAACTGGCGGCGTTGAAGGGGGAGGAAGGATAAATGTGCAAATCCCGAATAAGTCGGGACAAGTTATGCAAATATGCAAATCGGCAAATGCTCGTGAATCATGAGATCATGAAGGAATTTGAGTCCCCAGTGTTCGGGATCGGATTTGGGTCTTGCCATTTGGACCAGGGATATTCCCAACTTAGGATCATGGTAACGTTATAAAGACAGCCACATTTTACTAACATATAAATAAGGTATAAACTGATGCGATTGCTTTCCGGAAATAAAGATGAACAATGGAGATCATTCTCCTATCCTTTTGAAAAATTTCTCTTCTCGCTGATTCCAAATGTAAATCTGTTGAAAGATTCCTGTCAACTGAAATTTTCGTGAAACTTTGATGAGAAAAACATTCGTGTTTCAACGTGAATCCATATTAAAAAATCTTAAACAGCGTTCACAGTATCACGAGAGCATAATACAGGCTTAATATTAGTTTTAAATTTCTTACAGTACGCGCTATAAGAGCGGGTTATTTAAGTTAAATGACTGAAATACTAAACATTACATCGTAACCGTTTGTTTAGCACACTATTTAAAAAAAACTCAAAATAAATTTGGTATCTAAAAAAAAATAGAACTACTTTTGGAATGAGAGAGAGGAAAATTGGCCTTTTGAATTACCTGTAAAAGATTTGAAATTGACAAGCAAGAAAAAATTTTTTGGGAAAGAATTTATGTCCAATTTTACCGACCCTTTCTAAAAAGCCAGGGATCTGTTTACATTTGTTTTAATTTTTGTTTATGACTTCGACACATCAGGAAATATGGGAAAAATGTCTTGCTATTATCAAGGACAATGTTAATACGCAAAGTTTCAAAACCTGGTTCGATCCCATTGTTCCTGTAAAGCTAGAAGGAAAGATATTAACCATTCAGGTACCAAGTCTGTTTTTCTTTGAATGGCTGGAAGAACACTATGTGAGTCTTCTGAAAAAAACCATAAAAAAAGAAATGGGCCCAGGTGCAAAACTTGAGTATAATATTATCGTGGAAAATAGCTCCGGAGGTACTAAACCTCATACCATTAAGGTTCCTACGCAAAGGAACAAAAGCGATGACGATCTTGAAATTTCTATTCCAACCAGCGGAACTTCTATCAAGAATCCATTTATCATCCCGGGAATAAAAAAAGTAAATGTAGATTCTCAGCTCAATGCTGCTTATAGTTTCAGTAATTTCATTGAGGGCGATTGCAACAGACTTGCAAGATCTGCAGGTCAGGCAGTTGCAGCGAGACCAGGTGGAACATCATTCAATCCTCTCTTTATATATGGAGGTGTAGGGCTTGGCAAAACGCATCTTGCCCAGGCGATAGGCAACCAGGTAAAAGAAAATCTCAAAAACAAAACTGTACTATATATTACTTCCGAAAAGTTTACAAGCCAGTTTGTGGAATCCATCAAAAACAATTCAATCAATGATTTTGTAAATTTCTATCAACTCATTGATCTTCTTATTGTTGACGATGTTCAGTTTTTCGCCAATAAAGATAAAACACAGGATATCTTCTTTCATATATTTAATCACCTGCAGCAAAACGGAAAGCAGCTGGTTCTTACTTCAGACCGGCCACCCAAAGATCTGCAGGGATTGGAAGAAAGATTACTTTCCCGTTTCAAATGGGGGCTGTCAGCAGATATCCAGATTCCGGATTTTGAGACAAGATATGCCATCATGGAGCATAAGATGTATGCCGATGGAATTGAGCTTAGCAAAGATGTTATAGAATATGTCGCTTACACAATGACTGGTAATGTCCGAGAACTTGAAGGTGCATTGATCTCACTATTAGCTCATTCGTCACTGACCCGGAAAGAAATTGATCTCCAGCTTGCTAAAGATATCCTCAAAAACTTTGTAAAGCAGACTACAAAGGAACTTACCATAGAACATATACAGAAACTTGTATGCGATCATTTTGAAATGCCTGTTGATTTATTAAAATCCAAAACCCGCAAACGCCATATTGTACAGGCAAGGCAGATAAGCATGTATTTTGCAAAAAATTTCACAAGATCATCTCTGTCAAATATTGGGAAACATTTCGGTGGACGAGATCACTCGACTGTTATTCATGCTTGCCAGACGGTTCAGGACCTGATGCAGACAGATACACGGTTTAAAAACAAAGTGATAGAGCTTGAGAAGCTTATCAACGTTAACTTCAAATAAGAGTTTAGATTATTTGTCCTGATTTGCAATTTGCAGCATCATCAGTGCCGTTAAAGCCGCAGTTTCAGCTCTAAGCCTTAGATTTCCAAGACTTACAGGGTAAAAGTTATTTTCTAAGGCGTTCCTGATTTCCGATTCTGAAAAATCTCCCTCTGGTCCAATGAGAACCAGGGCGCTTTCAGAAGACTTGTATGCCTGGTTTAACAATTGCTTACGACCATCCTCACGGCAGTGGGCGATATATTTTTCACCTGAGAAATTTTCAGAAATAACTTTATGAAAGTCAATGCTGCACGAAATTTCAGGCATCCATAAATTTCCTGATTGCTTTGACGCACTGATAGCGATTTTTTGAAGTCTTTTTGTATCAAGATGGGTCTTTTCTGTATACTGTGAATTAAACAGGATGATCCGGTTTGCCGCCAGCTCAATGGCTTTTTCTACGAACCATTCCAGCCTGTCGCGTTTTTTAAGAATAGCGAGTCCGATAACCAATTCATATCCCGGCTTATTTTCAAACTTTACATTTTCAATGGCTACTTCAACATTATTGCCCTTAATATTTGTAATAACAGCTTCTGCTAATTGGCCCTTACCATTAATAATATGAATCGAATCTCCTATCGATGAACGTAATACTTTTATAGCATGCCGGCCCTCATCTTCAGAAAGTGTCAATCGTGATCCATGTAAAAGATTCTCAGAGTGAAAAAAATAATTCATTAGCCAAAATTAGTTCATTTTTTTGCGGATTTTTGTAAAAGTATAAAATCGAGATGGGCGTACTAAATAATATATTCAAATGGATCATCCTGGAGCGCATCAAAGAAATTGATGATTTCAGCAAAAATCCGAATGCCAAACAAACAAGGTTAATGAATACCTTGTTGCAAAATGCGTCCAATACAGAGTGGGGCAAAATTTACGATTATAAATCAATCAGAAATTATTCTGAATATTCTGAAAGAGTACCATTACAGGATTATAATAGTTTGAAACCCTACATTGAAAGAATGATGAAGGGTGAGCAAAACGTGATCTGGCCTACCGATGTCAATTGGTTTGCAAAATCGTCAGGCACTACAGATGATAAAAGCAAATTTATTCCTGTAAGCAAAGAATCCATGATGGACTGTCATTACAAAGCGGGCAAGGATATGTATGCCATGTATTACAATCAATATCCTAATGCGAATCTTGTTGACGGTAAAAGCCTTGTACTTGGAGGGAGTCACCAGGTGAATAAACTCAATGAGAACAGTTATTATGGTGATCTATCGGCCGTATTGATGCAGAATCTTCCCATCTGGGCTGAAGCAAAAAGAGTTCCTGTGCTGTCAATAGCTCTGATGGATAACTGGGAAGAGAAAATTGAAAAAATGGCCAAAGCCATTCTTAAACACAAGGTTACAAATGTTCTTGGTATCCCAACATGGACAACCATCCTATTCCGGCGATTGCTGGATATGACCGGAAAGAATAATATATCTGAAATATGGCCGATGCTGGAACTATATGTTCATGGAGGTGTGAGTTTTAATCCATATAGAAATCTTTTTAAGGAACTACTCCCTAACGGGAATATGCATTATATGGAAACATATAACGCGTCAGAAGGCTTTTTTGCGATTCAGGATAGCCCTGGAGCTGATGACATGCTCCTTATGCTTGATTATGGTATATTTTATGAATTTATTCCTGTAGATGGCACGTTAAAGCAAGCTGAAAATGCTGTTTCACTCGAAGATGTGGAACTGAATAAAAATTATGCCTTGATCATTACCACTAACAGCGGACTGTGGAGATATAAAATCGGTGATACGATCCGTTTTACTTCAAAGGATCCCTATAGGATCAAAATCAGTGGGCGAACGAAGCATTACATAAATGCTTTTGGTGAAGAACTGATGATAGAAAACGCTGAAAAGGCGCTGGCTTTCGCTTGTGAACATACCAACAGTATCGTTACAGATTTTACTGCAGCCCCCGTATATTTTTCAAGAGATGGGAATGGTGCTCATGAATGGCTGATTGAGTTCGAAAAAGACCCACAGGATTTCCAGGAATTCATCAGGCACCTTGACGAAACCTTGAAAAGACTTAATTCAGATTATGAAGCCAAAAGATTTAAAGACATGGCTTTACAGAGGCCAATAGTCAGAAAGCTAAACAAGGGCACTTTCTACGAATGGATGAAAAAAAGAGGTAAACTTGGTGGTCAGAATAAAGTTCCAAGATTATCGAATTCAAGGGAATTTGTGGACGACATTTTAGAATTTGCCGGTGAGAAATATTAGAACCTGTTTTCTATAATGTCAACTTGAGGTTTGCAAAATATCCTTGACCCAGGATACCATAATCATGAATAACGCCTTCCAGATGTTGTGTTCCAAGCATTATTAAAAATCTATTTCTAAGCTTATATTCTATACCTGCGGTAATACCATAATTGCTATAACCAAAAAGGGAAACTCCAACGCATAAAGCTAACTTGTTGTTTGTAAGATACTTTTTTGCAGAAATATCAAGCTCCGGAATTTTCATATTATCATTGATATATTCTATACCACCAGATAATGACAAATCTGAACCAAGATATTTGGTATAGTTCACACGAATCTGAAATGGTAAGCCTGATACAAAATTCCCTCCTACAGGAGGATGTCCCGCCTGGGTAGCTATTGTATCCAATGTAAGGTAATAATTTGTATATGAAGCCTTTCCATTTATAATACTGACTTTTTCACCTGTGTAATTGAATTGCCTATTTATGTTAAAGCTACCTGTATTTTTAAACCAGTCGACAAAACCAAGATCAGCAATCTGAAAGCGCAATTCGTCTTTAACAGGAAATCTAATTCCAACAAAACCGTTAATGGAAGCCCCAAGCCCATTAACATCGGAAATCATATTGGCTGAATTAACAGATTTTGAAGAAACATTAGCATTGAGCGAAAGGCTGTCTCCCGTAGGAGATGTATACAAGCTTCCTTTCGATATGAATAAATTATTATACCCTGAGCCAGAAACCAATGCTAATCCGCCACCATAAAATAAAAGGCTTTTATCCATTTTCTTTTTGAAGGTATAAAAACCAAACTGCAATGATTGATAAGCATAATGAGAAAACTTGAGACCACTGACATCAGCAGTTTGACCCGCAAACTGGCTGTTGCCAAATGCCACCAACTTGTATGCATCTCTGCTAAAAAGCACAGAATATTGAATGCGGGACGATAGATTTATAAAAAAATGTTCCTCCCTGCCCTCAGGTATCCAGCAATAAAAAATATTGCCATTTGCATAGCCACCTGCACTGTTATTTGTTGATTTTAAATAAGGCAAAACAGATTGTTTTGCATCATCACCAATAAAAGAGGAATTAACAATCGTATTAAATAACTTATTTGTAATAGCATCAGAACCAATGTTATATACTGCTCCTATATCCAGGGTCTTTGCTTTATCAGCAGAATCAAGCTGAATGTTAAATATCGGATCGCTGAATATCTGAGATTTTGCACCTAAAGGCAAAACCAAAAGGCAAACCAGGATATATTTATATGCTCGATTCGAAGCCATTCATTTGTTTAATTTCGATAACGGAAATTTGCTGTCAATTTCGTGACAAAATGAGAGTTACTATATATTTTAACAACCTGTTTATTATAGGTATTAAGTAAAACCTTCAGGATAAGGCGCTTTTTATCAGCAATTTCCTGCCATTGTTTTTGCGACAGGAATATATCAATATTTCCTATTCCTGGCATATTATTCCCCACAACCGGTGAGCCTGCAGGAATCGTATTCGAAGTATTGACAAGTAGCGAATCGGTGATTTTATTAGTGTTATCCAAAACATATAACTGGATTTTGGCTGACAGTGGATAGGCATTTGAAATATTCAAATGTAAGGTTCCGTCTTGTACTTTACTTACATCAACATTATTTATCAGATTCGCAGTCATCGTGTCTTCCAGCAATAACCCATCTGCTCCAAACTGCAATGGCAACTGAATATTTAGATTTGCAGCAACTGTGCTACCATAGTAAATGAAATCATTATAATTTGAGGTATTTCCATTTGGGTCTACTGTGAAACTCAGAAGATATAAAAGTTTGTCGGGCATTATTTCAAGGAGGTTATTTATATTGGAATTCAGATTGTTAAGGGGTATTTCTATAACACTTTGAGAATTGGTATCTTTTGCTGCAGGAATATTAATCGGAACATTGATATATTTGCTGCATTTCAGCGGGACAGATTGATTTGTCTTTGAATTAAAAGCAGTTATAGATTTTATGACTCCTGAAACAGGCGCTCCGATCCCATTGCTGATCTGCAGGTTTACATTCAACTGAGGAATGGTTAATTTATTTGCAGAAAGATTTTTGAAAAAATTAAACGGAGCTGTCTGGGGTCCAACGGTATATGATTTAGTTCCAAGGTAACCTTGCGCATATTCGGGTATTACGTGAAATAAGCCGTAATAAATATAAATACTATCTGCAAGCGAAAGTGATTCCAGTTTACCTGTTGAATCAATTCTGGCTGTTAAAATATTAAAAAATGTATTAAAGCTATCTTTATGCTGACCCGTAAGATCAGCATTATAGCCATTCAACTTAAACGAATCATATATGGTAATGCTCGTTGCGCCCGCAGGGGGGACATTAAGAAATTCTTTAATTGACTGACCGTTTTTCGTTGCTCCCGGAATGGAATATGTCATATGAATAGTATCCTGGATAGAACTCGTAGTTTTGAAATCGATTTCACCAGACCGAATTATAAAAGATTTGAAGAGTGGTCCGCGAAGATTATAATTAACATCAACATTATCATTTACAAGGTTTTGAGCGGGGAATACGGCTGTGGCTGCTGAAACCTGCATATTGCTTCCGGTGAGAACAATTTTTATTAAAGCGCCGGTATCAATTTTAATACTATCACCATTAGTTCCAGGTGAACTCATATTAATGACGTTAAATGTCAGACTTGCACTCAGCGTTTTGCCTGCGAGTGGATAAGTGGAAATGTGGGTAGCATTTGGCATAATGCTGTTAATAGTATCATCTATTACAACGCTTGATTGATTAAGCAATTGATAATGTATGTTGGTTATTTCAATAGGGAAACCATTATAAATGCTCAATTGCAAGGTTCCGCCAATAAAAGTAGCGTTGGTAAAAAGGCTTTGTGCATTAATTGTTGTTGAGCCTAAACTAAGACTGTTTATGGGTTTGATGGGTATCCTCTGTCCTTGAAGAATCCCGGCAGGTATACCATAGGCTTTACTGATAACCTCACCCAATGATACGTTATGCTTGATAGTGCGTTGTCCTAAAGTAATCGTTTTCAAGGATACAGTCTTTTCAAAATTGGTATCAGGTACTGTTAATAGACTACTGATATTCAGTGAATTCAGCTGCTGAACATTTACCAGGTAAAGAGAACTATCAGCGTTTTTTTTAAGAGATGTATCCTGAATCATATTGCTGATCGTCAAATCAGCATGTGCAATAGGCACAAGCATGTTAATGTCCCACTGCTTGTCACTTAGTTTGCAGCCTCCGGCACATAACATGAAACCTAATATGACCAAATAGACTCTTTTTCTCATTAATAAAGCCAAATATGGGACAATTTATAATATTTATTCCATTAGCCATATCTTTCAAATACAATCAGGCATTGGTTTTCACTACAATTTAACAGGATACGGAATATACGGGGCCGATTCCATCAAAAAATGGACCTTGTTATTTAAAAAATTATAATGTCACTAAACTTTTTAAAAAATCGAATAGGAATGATAAACCCTAATTTATTTCTACCTGACTTCGATGGAGGCAGCATGAATATGATCAATCTTAAAATCAGCCTGAAAGGGTATATGCTCTAAATAATGTGCCCCTATACTTATTTTTCTTCTAATGGCTGCTGTAAGAATTAATCGCGCTGTAATGGCTATATTGTATAATTCAATAACCTCTTTGGTATTTTTGGATTGGAGAAATAAATCTTTTGCTTCTGACTCAAGTGCCATTAACTTTTCAAACGCATATTCCATTTCATGCGGGAGCCTTAAAATTCCTGCATATTGACTCATTAATTGCCTGATATCCTGAAGTAAATTATTTATCTTATTTATCTCAGGTTTCTTATTCCCTTGAGAATTAGTGTGCTTTTCTTTGCCAGGAAAAGGATTAGACAACTGATTTTCTTTCCAATGCAGGTTTATGTCTAAAAAGGCCCTGTTAGAAAAAACCATTGCTTCAAGAAGTGAATTACTCGCGAGTCTGTTTGCACCATGAACTCCTGTACACGCAACTTCACCAAAGGCGTATAACGAATTAATATTTGTGCGACCATTGATATCCGTAGCGATCCCTCCACACATAAAATGCGCTGAAGGGACCACAGGTATCTGGTCTACAGTAATATCTATTCCAAGATTCAAACAATTCTCATAAATATTGGGGAACAAGCTTATAAGATGTTGAGCCTGAATATGTGTTGCATCAAGGGAAACATGATCGCTATCAGAATCCCGCATTTCATTTATTATAGCACGTGAAGTAATATCTCTTGGCGCCAGAGAAGCAAGGGGATGATATTTTTCCATAAATGAAACACCCCATTTATTTCTAAGAATAGCGCCTGCACCTCTTAAGGCTTCGCTAATTAAAAAAACTGGCTTTTCTGGAAAGTATAAAGCAGTAGGATGGAATTGTACAAATTCCATATCTTTTATTTTTGCGCCTGACCTGTATGCCATTGCTAAACCATCACCTGTTGCAATTGCCGGATTGGTAGTATGTTGATAAACCTGCCCTGCTCCACCGGTACATAAAATTGTCTTATAAGAATATATAGATTGAATCTCCCCCGTTTTCTCATTTAATATTTCTACTCCCAGACAGGATCTTTTATTTTTCTCACCTGTAACAATGAGATCAATTGCCATATGATTTTCAAGAATTGTTATGTCTGGATTTTTTCTGACTGCTGCCAAAAGTGCTTTTTCAACTTCACGGCCGGTAAAGTCTTTCACATGTGCTATCCTGTTTCTAGTATGTCCGCCTTCAAGTCCAAGATCCATTTTATCGACCGATCCTGAAAAAGATACACCTATTTCAATTAATTCGTCAATGCATTTTCTTGCTTCCGACACCATAGTACGAACAGCATTTTCATCGCACAGCCCCGCTCCCGCTTCGAGAGTGTCTTTTACGTGGAGTTCAAGGTTATCATCATTGTTCATTACACAAGCGATTCCTCCTTGGGCCATTCTTGTATTGGTTTCACTGGCAATATTTTTTGTAACAATAATAACATTGCCAAGTTGCGAAGCTTTTAAAGCAAATGACAATCCGGCTATCCCGCTGCCTATTATTAGAAAATCCGGGGCGTCCATAAGCTGAAATATATAAAAAAAGACTGAAATTCAAATTGATTCATTTTAATAAAATAAAAAGTATAATTAGCTCATTTCAATCATTTTATTAATAGGTATTGCGGCTTTTTCCATAATTGAAGGATCTAATGAAATCATATACTTATATTCATCTTCGGTTCCTATGGCTCTTAGCGTATCCAATGTGTTTTGAAGATTTATTTTTTTCATATAATTACAAGTTATACAAGGTGTTATAAATTGCTTATCTTTAAACATACCCTTCATGGTGGCACCAAGATCACATTCTGAAGCAAGAATAAACTGTTTGATATCTGTATCCTGGACATGTTTTATCAGATCAGCGGTACTTCCAACAATTCCATGCCCTTTTGCTAAAGCCATATCAACAGTTGTATCAGGAACCTCCCAGTGCAATAACACTTCAGCAGCAGGGTATGTTGTCATAAGGCTATCAATATTTTCTAAAAACTGTTCGTGCACTTCACACCTGCCATTCCATATGATAAAATCTTTATTCAATGCTGATTTAAAACTATTTGAGAGATTTTTTCCCATGAATTTATCCGGGATAAAAATAATTTTGTCGGAATCGAAAGAAGAAGCAATCTTTACAGCATTCCTCGATGTACAACAGATATCACAAACCGCTTTTGTTTCAGCATAGGTATTGATATAAGCTATAACAGGAATCCCCGGGTATTCTAATCTTAGCTTTTCAACATCTGCAGCGGTAATACTTGATGCCAATGAACAGCCTGCATCCATATCGGGTATATACACATTTTTCTTCGGGTTCAATATATATGCCGTCTCAGCCATAAAAGTGACACCACAAAAAACGATATTATCGGCTTTCACATTCTTTGCTTCCAGGCTAAGCCCTAGTGAATCTCCTACAAAATCAGAAATACCACCCTGATCCTCTGATATCTGTAACAAAGGTGACATATAATAGTGGGAAAGAACCACGGCATTTTTTTCTTTTTTTAACTGCCTGATTTCATTTACAATCGGCACTATTGATTCCAGATAAGCATTACCATATTGATTGGTCATACTTTTAATACGATCCCTATATTTTAGTGCTGCATTTTGGTTACTTTTTATTGCCGGGCTCATTAAATTCATCTTCCGTAACTTGATAAAAGGTTAATTTTCTCACGAAATTACCCCTCAATTACCCCGAATTTCATGATTCAAATCATGTTTTAGTGACTTAATATAGACTGCCTCAGATAAGGCTCCTGATCAGAAAGTTTTTCAGCCAGCATTTTAAGAAAATTAATCGCAATTTTTGGATTGTAATTAATCAGGAGTAGCATATCCGTCTTTCTGATAAAACAGGCTTCGACAGTCTGAATAGCCTGTGCAGAAGTAGTATATCTTTGAGCCGGCCGTAATAATGATGCAGCCCCAGGTATTTCACCCGGACGAATAATTCCGATGATCCGATCGGAATTCATCATATCTCTCTTCATAAGAGCAACCTGTCCCGTTTTGATGCAAAATAAACCTTTAATCAATTCATTTTCGGCGTAAAGAATGTCACTCTTTTCAAATTTGACTTTCTTCTTATTGATCCACTTATCTTTTGCCAACGTGCAAAAAATGGATTGATGGTATGCCTTACATTTGGCGCAACTGCTATGAGTATATTCGCTTTTCACTTGTGATACAAATAATGATCAAAAGTAAAGGCATTTAAAGGCTTAAACCATGATCCCCATCATATCATAAAATGATATGTATTAACAAATCACGTTCTTATAACTAAAACGATTGTGATTTTTGAAACCAATGTAAATCTTTGCCTTTTTTGGCTTTAATCGGTATTCAAAACGGACTTTTTGAGCTAGTCGTTGATATGGCTTTCGTGCAAAAGCCTTGCAAAATTTTCAATCCTGATTTCTTTTTTATCCAGGCAAATAATGCGCTCAGAATTAAAATCTGATAAAGTTCTTATAGCAGTTTCAGCAGTAGTGCCAATGAAACTTGCTATATCTTCACGCGTCATTGTAATATTTAGCGTTTTACCATCCTCTGTAAATCCAAACATTTCTTTTAATAAGATCAGTCCCTCTGCCATACGTTCTCTAACAGGCTTTTGCATCATATCTACCATTTTCTTTTCTGCGATGGCCAGATCCTGACTCAACAATTTCATCAGGTTATTGGAAAGAAGGGCATTGTCGTCCAATATTTTAAAAAACTGTTCATGCGGAATAGAGCAGATAACTGAATCTTCTATTGCTGCTGCGGAAGCACGATATCTGTCATGACATAACAGGGAACGGTATCCGAGAACATCTCCGGATCTGGCCAAGCGCACAATCTGTTCTTTATAACCGGGACCGAGTTTAAATATTTTCACTTTCCCTGAAAAGACACAATAAATACCTTTGGGGTGGGTGCCTTCCTGGAAAACAACCTGACCCTTTCGGTACAGGCTGGCATCTTTCAGGTAATCCAGTTTTTCAACTTCTGTTGTACTTAGGTTGCAAAATATTGAACCCCGCCTCATATTGCAATCTACGCAATTCGGAAATGCAATTCTATTAGACATTTTATTATAACTTAATTTTTAAAACTTTCCATTTTATGATCAATCCCCGCATACCATTCCGTAAAAGAGGTTTCCGTTTCATATAATTTAAGGCTATGAAGCTCAATTTTATCAGGCAATGCAGCTCTTAACAGATCAGAAAAATAAACCACCAGATTTTCAGATGATGGATTGAACGGCAATACCTCAAGATTATCTAATAAAGTACCAGACTTAAGATTTGTTTTTTCATCTTCTTCATTTAGAATCAGGCTATGATCAAATCTAAATATAATTACCTCATTCACAATTCTTTTCAAATCACCAAAATCAAGAATCATTCCTGATTTAGGATCAACTTCACCTTTAATTGTAACCCATAATTTATAAGAATGCCCATGGATACTGCGGCAAGGTCCATCATAATCTCTTAAAGCGTGTGCAGCTTCAAAACTGAAAATCTTTGTTATGCTTATATGGTTCAAAAAGTGAAATTTTATATATCCATTGATGTTCTACCGCAAATCATTTTTTTGATTTTATCCATTGTCACGTCCTTATTATCCTATTCCTGAAATGGATATGACATCCGCAAAATTATATGGGTAGTAAGGTAAATAACATGATTTAAATCATGTTTTGAAAATAATTAGCCGAACTACCGGAATCAAATTGATTTCAGTCAAGCTATTTGCTCTTTTAATAATAATAATCAATTTTTATATTCTTCATTTTTTTATGATGTGAAACAGTTTCAGCGATGATTAGAATCATGGTTTGTCCCTTCTAAGAATTTATACTTTGCAACTGGATTTAAGATCAGATAATGACCCTTAAGCATATCCTTAAGTCAAATTTAAAAACAGATGAATAACTATTTGGAGCGTGTAAAAGACAATACCCGGGAAATGGTCGTAGAAATAGAAACCATGAAAAGTGTTAGTCCTTTGCACAAAATGATTTTATCATACGACAAGGCAGATAAAATAAGACGAGCCGGAGTGTATCCTTATTATAGAGTAATTGAATCAGCACAGGATACCGAAGTTGAAATTAACGGAAAAAAAGTCCTCATGTTTGGCTCAAACAGTTACTTGGGTCTCACTAATCATCCCAGGATCAAAGAAGCTTCAAAAAAAGCCATTGAGAAATATGGCACTGGCTGCGCCGGATCGAGAATGCTGAATGGTACTTCCAAAATCCATATGGAACTCGAAGAGAAACTGGCTGATTTTGTAAAAAAAGAAGCTGCTATTGTATTCAGTACAGGATTCCAGGTTAATCTGGGTGTAATTTCAGCACTGGGTGGGCGCAATGATTATATTTTATTAGATGAGCATGACCATGCATCTATCATAGAAGGAAGTAGACTTTCTTTTGGAAAGACATTGAAATTCAGGCATAACAATATGAATTCGTTAGAGAATATATTGAAAAAGCTTCCTGATGATCGCATAAAATTAATAGTTGTTGATGGTGTTTTCAGTATGGAAGGAGACCTTACCAATCTTCCGTCAATAGTAAAGCTGGCCAGGAAATACAATGCTAATGTAATGGTAGATGATGCTCATTCAATTGGTGTATTCGGACCAAATGGAGAAGGTACCGCAGCTCACTTTGGCTTAACCGATGAAGTAGACCTGATTATGGGTACATTCAGTAAATCTCTGGCTTCCGTAGGAGGCTTTATCGCTTCAGACTCCCAGACCATTGACTATCTAAAACATAATGCACGGTCATTAATATTCAGTGCCAGTATGTCTCCTGCAAATGCTGCAAGCGTAATAGCGGCTTTGGATGTAATGCGTGATGAGCCTGAACGTATTGAAAATCTTTGGGCTAATACATGGTATACAATAAAATGTTTGAAGGAACTCGGTTTTGAAATCGGGCAAACCGAAACTCCCATTATTCCAATATATATAAGGGACGAAGCTAAAACGTTTATTCTTTCGCAATTGCTACTTGAAAACGGTGTTTTCGTAAATCCTGTTACTTCGCCGGCTGTAGCAAGACAGGATTGTATGATCAGATTAAGCCTCATGGCTACCCATACTCAAGATCAGATTGATAAAGCAATTAATATAATCTATAATTTATCTAATCAATTGGGAATTCTGGAATAGCTCTTTGAGCCTGTCAAATTACACAATCCATGGAAATTAAGGAAGTTAAGACCAAGTCAGACCTAAAAAAATTTATTCTCTATCCCCACAAACTTTACGCAGGAAGTAAGTATTGGGTTCCAAATCTTGTTTTTGACGAAATGAATATGTTAAGCAAAAACAAAAACCCGGCATTTGCATTTTGTGACGCAAAGTATTGGCTTGCCTACAAAAATGATGAAATTGTTGGCCGTGTTGCAGCGATTGCGAATCATCATTATATTGAAAAGTGGAAAAATAAATATGTTCGATTTGGCTGGATTGATTTTATCGATGATCCAGAAGTCTCAAAAGCGTTGACAGAAACTGTTGAAAGCTGGGCAAAGTCTTTAGGAATGACAGCAATACACGGTCCATTAGGTTTTACAGATATGGATCCTGAAGGTCTGCTCATCAGCGGGTTCGAGGAAATTGGCAATATGGCTTCGATTTATAATTATGCTTATTACCAGGATCATTTTGACAAGTTGAATTATAAAAAAGATACGGACTGGATTGAATTTGAGGTTCAGGTACCTACTGAAATTCCGGAGAAAGTAACTCGCATTGCCGAAATTGTTAAATCAAAATACAAACTAGAGGTTGTCAAAACCAAATCACGCAAAGACCTGTTGCCATATACACACGAGATCTTTGATTTACTCAATATCACTTATGCACATCTTTATGGGGTTACAGAACTAACAGAATCCCAAATAGAATCATACATCAAACAATATTTCGGATTTATTCGACATGAATTTGTCATACTGGTTGTTGATGAGAATAAAAAATTAGTAGCCTTTGGTATATCAATGCCTAGTTTATCATATGCGCTCAAAAAATCTAATGGCAAGCTATTTCCATTCGGATTTTTAAGATTGATGAAAGCAATGAAAAAAAATGACAGACTTGATTTGTACCTCATTGGTGTTCATCCAAAATACCAGAACAAAGGCGTAAACTCCTTACTTATGGTTGAACTTACCAAACAATGCCAGCAAAGCGGAATAAAAGTAGCGGAGGCTCATCATGAACTTGAAGATAATACAAGAGTTCAGTCTTTGTGGAATTATTTTGACAGCAGAAAACACAAACGCAGAAGATGCTATATAAAGCAAATCTGATCCTCATTTGTAGTATTTTATATCCTTTTTAAGTTCTTTTGGATCTCCTTGCATTTATCTGAAAAATGAAAAATAAGATTTGTGTAATAACAGGTGCCAGTAATGGAATTGGTAAAGAAATAGCCAGGCAATTAGCCACAAAAGGTGCGCGAATAGCCATGGTTTGCAGAAATGAACAGCGCGGTCAAATAGCAAAAAAAGAAATTGAAGAAATTTCAGGGTCAAATAAAATAGACTTGTTTCTTGCAGACTTGAGTTCACTGATTCAGATAAGGCAACTCACAGAAAATCTTGGAAAAGCTTATGGGCACATAGACGTATTAATCAATAATGCAGGCAATTTCTTTTTAAAAAAACAATATAATGAAGCTGGCATTGAAATGACTTATGCCGTGAACTTTCTTGCTCCGTTTTATCTTACTAATCTTCTTCTTGTTAAACTAATGAATGCAGATCAGGGACGAATCATAATTGTCTCCTCAAGAAATCAATCAATAGGTAAAATAGATCTTGGGAATTATGATTTCAGAAACAGGATCTACAATGGATTACAGGCTTATTCCAATTCAAAATTAATGACTGTCATTTTTACAAAAGAACTTGAGAAAAGACTTAGAGGGACAAACGTAACTATAAATGCAGCACATCCAGGTGATGTAGTAACAAATATTGGGATGAATGATAATAATGGACTATTTAAGATTCTTTGGAGCATCAAATGTTTGTTCAATATCCCCGTTGAGCAAGGAGCTGAAACACCTGTATATCTGGCAACGGCACCTGAATTAACAAAAATATCTGGCGGTTATTTCGTAAGAAAAAAAAAGGCCAGATATAATCCCATTGCAGATTTGCCTGGAATTGGAAAAGAGCTATGGGACTTCTCTGAAGATATAATTAAACAAAATAATCTATCTATAAACCAATAAATGTCCGGGGCTTAATTGATACATCATTGATAAATTAATAGCTATCTATTTCAAACTTCAGCTCTATAAATCCAGCAGCTTTAAAGGACTGTTTGTTATGCTACCCAATTCTGAATATAGCAATAAACCTGATCTAAATCAGGGCAATACATGATTTGAATCATTCTTTTTGCGAATAAATGTGGGTTCATTTGCAATCAATTACTGCCGTGATAAAAATATAAAAAGGGATGGAAACAATTAACGAGATCACTGATAAATGTTCAAACCTTGCATTCGACCTAAATTTCAGATACGCAAAGCATTGGAAATCAAAAAATGAATACAGAGTATTGGTTGGGTACCTCCCCATCTATTTCCCCAGGGAAATAGTTCATGCTATGAATGGATTGGCAGTTGGAATTTTCGGAGCCGGTGACCGCAAACAAATTATACGCGGAGATGCCTATTATCAATCATATATATGTCACCTCCCACGTGGCATTATTGAAATGGGACTCGACGGAAGTCTGAACGAATTTGATGGATTTGTTTTCCCTGCCACTTGCGATTGTATCCGAAATCTTTCAGGCATGTTCAAACTTGCCGGCAAAGGCAACTTTCAAAGATATTTTGATTACCCTCAAAATTTTAATTCTAAGGTAGGCGGGATATTCTATCGACAGGAACTCGATAAAGTGATGGAGGACATCCGCAAAATCAATAGACAACATGCTTCAATTGAAGATCTGAATAATTCCATCAGACTTTTCAATATAAACAGAAGACTTATCGAGGAAATTTATGCTATCAGGCAGGAATTTCCATGGCGCTTGTCAGCCCTTGAAACTTATTATATCCTGAGAGCGGGTATGGTAATCCCGGTTGAAGAACACAATGAAATGCTTGAACAGGTTCTTGATCAGTTACAAAAAGAACGGGGCGAGCCAATGGATAATATCAGGGTGGTTATCAATGGTTCATTTTGTGAACAACCCCCTGTAGGATTGATCAAATCTATCGAGATGGCTGGCTGCTATATTGTTGATGATGACTTATTGCTTGGATCAAGATGGACAATTGGAGATATCGATGACAATACTGATGATCCATTAGAAGCAATGGTTACAGCTTTCCTTAATCAAAGCACTTTTTCTTCATCGGTTTATGATGTTGGAAATCCGAAAGGTGCACGTCTTGTAGAACAGGTTCATAGAAGAAATGCAGACGGCGTAATATTTAGTGCCGCAAGTTTTTGCGACCCCGCTTTGCTAGATCGTCCTGAATTGCAAAAAGCCTGTGATGCCGCTGGAATACCGCATATAAACTTTCAATATCACGAAAATACAGGCCAGTTTAAAGTCATTAAAGAACAGGCAGGTACGTTTTCAGATTCAATAAAACTCTGGGCTTAACATAATTACAGGACGTAAAAACCTAAAAATGAAATAAATATGAGCAATCCGAAAGAGGCGATAAAAGAAAAAAGCATGATAATCCAGAAAGACATGCTTGCAAAGCTGTTTACCGAATTAAGTACTGCTAAAGAAAACGGTAAAAAAGTGGTTTACACTTTTGTACCTGGTAATGTGACTGAATTGATTTTGTCATTCGACATGCTACCTGTTTATCCTGAAATCAATGCATTGCAAAGCGGTATGCGGAAAAAATCAGCATCCTATATCCGTGATGCAGAAAAAATAGGTTTTTCAGAGGATGTATGCACTTATGTCAAATGCGATATCGGCATGATGCTCAATGGTAATATTGGTCCGACAGGTGAAAAAATGCCTGAGCCTGATCTTCTGTTACTCAGCTATACAGGCTGTTTCACTTTTATGAAATGGTTTGAAAACCTGGAAAAATTATATCCAAATGTGCCTGTGGCCATGTTGCATACGCCCTACCAGGAAGATGGCAAAATAACCGAAGACCAGATAACATATATGGTTAAACAGATGGAAACTGATGTGATACCGAAAATGGAAATGGTTTCGGGTAAAAAATATGATCCTGAAAGGCTTTCCAAAATGATGGTAAATTCTGCCAAAGCGGAAGATCTTCTTGTTAAAGTTCTGGAAAGCGCCAAACATGTGCCAAGTCCTATAGATGCCTACTTTGCAGGTGTATATTATATAGGACCAATTTTTACCGCTTTCAGAGGAACAGAGGAAGCCGTAGAATACTATACTGAGCTCTGGAACGAAGTCCAGGAACGGATGCGATTGGGCCTGGGCCCGATAACCCCTGAAGGCGAGCTCAGAGAAGAAAAATTCAGGCTGGTTGTAGAAGGTCCTCCAAACTGGACCAACTTCCGTGAATTCTGGAAAATATTCTATGACATGGGTGCTGTGATTGTAGCATCATCCTACACTAAAGTTGGAGGTGTTTATGATCTCGGATTCAGGCATGACCCTGAACATCCGCTGGAAAGTCTTGCAAAATACTGCATGGGATGCTATACCAATTTAAATCTTCCACAACGGGTAAATCTTTTAGCCGATTATGTGACGGAATATAAAGCAGATGGTTTTTTAATCAATTCCATAAAAAGCTGTAACTCATTCTCTGCAGGACAGTTAATGATCATGCGTGAAATTGAACAACGCCTCGGTGTACCCGTTGGCTTCATAGAAAGTGACCTGGTTGATCCACGATATTTCTCATATGCAAACATTAAAAACCGGCTTGAATCTTATTTCCAGATGCTTGAACAACGTAAAATTATTCTGGCACAGGAAACTTCAGAAGCAATTGCATAAATATATAAAATTCAAAGAATTATGAATAAATATTATATCGGTATAGATTTAGGCTCAACTACTTCAAAAGCTGTGATTATTAATGAAGATGATGAGATTATAGGTCGCGGAATCACGAACACAAGAGCAAACTATTCTGTTGCAACAGAAATCGCAAGAATGGAAGCCATTTACAACGCTCGCTTTTCCATTATGAAGAAAAAACTTGAGGCGGAAATAAATCTTAAGCCTGAATATGGGCGTTACATTGATGATCTTGAAACGGTCTTTCAATATGAACAATTTAAAAAACGCCTTGACAACCTGAAGGGCGAAATGATGAATGCCATTGAAAGCTATTTTCATGGTGAACAAATCGAACGCGTCAAGGATAAAGTAAAACATATCTTTCAGACCATAGAACCACTTATTAAGAATGAATATCTTTTCGGTAACCTGGGTTCTAAAAATCAGTTCTTCCGCGATATCGTTTCAGAAAAGTACAATGAAGAAGTTTCAAAACTGGACATGGCTTTATTTGAGCCACTTATGACGGTATGGGACAAAAGCATCACAGTTGCTGAGAATGTTGTCATTGACTTCAATTTCGGGGAATTGATCCATGAGGCAATGGATATTCTTGCTGAAAAATATGAAAAACTGCCAGAGGTTGCAGCAGGAGATAAAAGCATCAATTTCGATGCTGAAATGAACCTTCTAAAAGGTAATTTCAGGAATGTATCTGAAACGCTTCGTGAACATATAGATGAAGTTGCCAATCTTGAATTCAATATTGCCAATATGACCGGAACCGGTTATGGCAGAGCCTTATTGCCATTCCCTGAAGATTGCATCCGCTCTGAAATTCTGTGCCATGCCTTTGGTGCTCATGCAGTATTCCCTGAAACCAGAACAGTTCTTGATATTGGAGGACAGGACACTAAAGCTATACAGGTGGATAAATACGGACTGGTAACCAGTTTTCAGATGAATGACCGATGCGCAGCAGGTTGTGGCAGATACCTCGGATATATCGCAGATGAAATGAGCATATCTCTTAATGAGCTTGGACCGATGGCCATGCAGGCCGAAAAAGAAGTAACGATATGTTCTACATGTACAGTCTTCGCTGGAGCAGAATTAAGGGAATTAACCAACCTCGGTGAAAAACGTGAAGATATCCTTGGCGGATTGCATAAAGCCATTATCCTGAGGGCTATGTCGCTTATTGCACGTTCAGGCGGTGTATTCAATGAATTTACATTTACAGGTGGTGTTGCAAGGAACCCAGCTGTTGTAAAATACCTGTCTCAACTCGTAAGAGAAAACTATGGTGATCAGATCAAAATAAATATTCATCACGATTCCATTTTTATGGGTGCTTTGGGAGGAGCTATGTTCGCCAGAAGAAACATTAAGGCTGATCTCCCATCAGCGAAAAAAGCCAAAGCAGAAGTAGAAGAAATTTAAGTTTTAAAATAAAAAGATATGGAAACCCCAATTTATACAATGGGCATCGATGTAGGAAGCAATTTTATCAAACTTGTGTTGATGGATTATTCAGACGATCCGAAACTTTTAGACAAACAAACAGAAAAGATCCGAAAACGAAATCCTACGCAACTTGCAGATGAAATGATAAATAGCATGCTTGAGAAGCAAAACCTCAAGTATGAAGACGTGGCGTATCTTGCATCAACCGGAGAAGGCGATCTTGTTAAAAGAAAGAGAGGTCATTTTTATGGCATGACAACACATGCACGAGGGGCAAATTTCTTTTACCCGGATGCAAGGACCGTTCTTGACCTCGGTGCATTTTATGTAAGGGCCATAAAAATTACCGATGGAGCAAGAGTTCAGGATTATAAAATGACCGGACAATGTGCATCTGGATCCGGACAGTTTGTCGAAAATATCTCACGATATCTTGGGCTTTCCATTGAAGAAGTTGGCGAAGTATCATTACAATCCAATGACCCTGAGGTTTCATCAGGTATTTGCGCTGTATTAGCTGAAACAGATGTTATTAACATGGTATCAAGAGGAATATCTACTCCGAATATTATTAAAGGGATACATCTTTCTATTGCCAGCCGTGTCATTAAATTATTAAGTTCTTTACGGGCTGAATCACCAATCATTCTGACTGGAGGAATGGCTATGAATAAGGGTTTAATTCAGGCAATGGAAGAACAATTGAAAGAAACCGGCAAGGCATTTGAAATAAAATCGCATCCTGACAGTAGCTATGCCGGAGCAATCGGTGCGGCATTATGGGGTGGATACAGGCATTTGAAATTGCTCGAAAAAAAACTGGTAATTAGTGAAGCATAATATTGAATAGCTGTAAATTATATTGATATTATAAGTAATGGAAATAGACGTAGATAAAGCATCAATAAATAAAATATCAGAACTTGATGCACTCTTTAAACCAAGGTCAATTGCCATTATCGGCGCTTCTACTAAAGAACTGTCCATTGGCAATGTCATTATTAAAAACCTGTTATACTACGGATATACTGGCTCCATCTATCCCATCAATCCTAAAGAACCTGAAGTTCGGGGCTTAAAGGCCTATCCAACAATCTTCGACGTACCTGAGGAGATCGATCTTGCACATGTCATCATCCCATCAAAATTTGTACCTCAGATCATAGAAGATTGCGGAAAAAAAGGCATTAAAGCGGTGATCATTAACTCCGCTGGATTCAGCGAAATGGGCGAAGAAGGAATGGCTTTGCAGAATGCATTTCTGGCTAAAGCGAAAGAATATGGCGTACGGATTTTCGGACCCAACTGCCAGGGAATTATCAATACAGACCCGGCTCTGAAAGCATATTGTGACTTTACCTTCACCTTCCCAGAACCGGGGGGCATTTCCATTGCTGCATTGAGTGGTGGTGTCGGAGCATTCATCATGCAAAGCCTTTTCGACCTTAATATTGGTATGCGCATGTATGCATCAAATGGCAATGCCTGTGATGTTTCTATTCCTGAAGTTATTCGCTATTACGGTGAAGATGAAGGGACAAAAGCTATTATATTATATACTGAAGGATTTGCAGACCCAAGGGATTTCATGGAAACTGCAAAAATCGTTGCCCGTAAAAAGCCAATACTTGCAATGAAAGCCGGACGTACGGAAGAAGGTGCAAAAGCCGCAGCTTCACATACGGGGTCATTGGCTGGAGCTGATATAGCTACAGAGTTGATTTTTGAAAAGACGGGAATACTCGCTTTTCGTGATGAAGAAGATATGTGCAAGGCTGCAATGGTATTTGCTACCCAGCCAATCCCAAAAGGGAATCGTGTTGGAATCATTACAAATACGGGAGGACCGGCTGTTATTGCTACAGATGAACTTGTAAGTGCCGGATTACAGATACCGGCATTGAGTGACCGGGCTAAAAATATCCTGAAAGAAACCATGCTTCCTGAAGCAACAATTAGTAACCCCATAGATGTAGTTGCCACCGGAGGCGGGCAACATTTCAGAAGTGCAATGGAGGTATTATTAAATGAAGACCAGATAGATAGTATATATATCAATTTTGTTTCTGCTCCTTTTACGGACACGGATGAGGTGGCCCGCCAGATCGTAGAAGTTAATAAACTGAAGCGCAAGCCCATAGTTTGCAATTTTATGACCAACATGAGCCTGGAACGTTTTCAGGTTACAGCAAAAATACTTCAGGATGGAGGGGTTCCCTGTTACCCCTTCCCTACTGCCGCAGCCAAGGCACTGGGAGCCCTTTATAAATATCATAAACTAAAAGAAAGAGAAATAGGATTACCTGTCGTTTTTGACGACGTTGATCAAATACAGGCGGCAGCTATAATTAGTGAAGCAAAATCTTCAGGAAAAGAATTTCTGACAGCGGCACAATGTTATTATCTCTTATCACTATATGGAATTCCGGTTCCGTCATGGAGGATTTCGAATGATGTTTCTACCTCAATCTCAGCGGCTTATGAAATCGGTTACCCGGTTGCTATAAAAGCTGATTCTGAAACCCTTGTGCATAAAAGTGATCTGGGTGGTGTCGCCATAAATTTAAAAAATGATGATGAGGTAAGAAATGCAGTAATAGGGATGAAAAACAAATTCAATCCCCCTGACCTTAAATTCTTAGTGCAGAAATTTCTTCCGGGTGGTAAAGAATTGATAGCTGGTATAAATGCCGAACGGGAACTGGGGCATCTTATCATGTTTGGCATGGGTGGAATTTATGTAGAAGCCCTCAAAGATGTGAATTTCAAAATTGTGCCGATCACTGAAGTCGAAGCCGGGGAAATGATAACCGGAATCAGGATGTCAAAACTATTGGATGGCCTGAGAGGCGAAAAACCGATTGATAAAAATAAAGTGATAGAAATTCTTTTGCGATTGTCTCAATTGATTCAGGATAATCCTGATATAAAGGAAATGGACCTGAATCCTGTCATTGCATTCGAAAATGCCGCCTATGTCGTTGATGCAAGAATTAAAATTTAAAAAAAATAAATAGTATTCATAACCATGTATAAAATACAAACATCCAGGCTATTGAAGGAAGTGATGAATAATTATTTCCAGGGAATGAAAGACTCAAATAAGAAAATCGTGTGGTGCACAAGCGTTGGTCCTGCAGAACTATTACGCTCCTTTGGATTTGAAGTTCATTTTCCTGAAAATCACGGTGCACTATTGGGAGCAACAAGAACTGCCGGCGATCTGATTCCCGAATCTTCAAAACTTGGGTATTCCAACGATATCTGTTCATACCTCACTGCAGATATAGGTTCATATCTTAAAAACCAGACACCTTTATCAGACCATTATGGACTGGCCGGCCCGCCAAGGCCTGACCTTATTGTATATTCTACCAATCAATGCCGTGAAGTGCAGGACTGGTTTAATTATTTTGGAACTGAATTCAATGTCCCGGTTTTGGGAATTACACCACCTCGCCATCTTGATGAAATAACCCAGGAAATTATTGATGATATTTCTGCCCAGTACAAGAGAATGATTCCAATTTGCGAACAGATAAGCGGGATGAAATTCGATATTGATCGTTTCAGGGAAACACTGAGGCTTAGTAAAGAAGCAACAGATCTTTGGAAACAGGTATTATGGACGGCAAGGTCTACTCCCTCACCAATCAGTTTTTTTGATGCAACTATTCATATGGGACCGATTGTAGTCTTGAGAGGTACCCAGGCAGCTTGGGATTATTATACCGCACTTCTTGCTGAGTTAACAGAAAACGTCAAAAACAACGTTGGTTTTCTTGAAAATGAAAAAGTAAGACTTTATTGGGATGGTATGCCAATTTGGGGCAAACTCAGAAACCTGTCTGATCTTTTTATAGCCAATAATACTGCTGTTGTTGCTTCAACTTATTGCAATAGCTGGGTATTTGATTCATTTGATCCTCAATATCCTTTCGAATCGTCTGCCAGAGCTTATGCCGAAATTTTCATTAACCGGAGCGAAGCAGCAAAGGAAAGGATTCTCGCACATCTTGTTGAGGATTTTGCTATTGACGGTATGATATTTCATGACGCCAAAACCTGTGCAAACAATTCTAATTCAAGATTTGGAATGCCACAGAGAATTACTGAAAAACTGGGAATTCCAACTTTGGTTATTGAAGGCGACCTGTGTGATCTCAGGTTCTATTCAGAAGGACAGAGCACAACCAAAATTGA